>WBZY01000191.1_pt1 | contig 47277 bp, 42 predicted proteins | sample 5204191 | NCBI WGS metagenome assembly WBZY01 (sample SAMN12344363, study PRJNA552823) | activated sludge metagenome | biome: Activated sludge suspended growth; feature: Anammox Sidestream; material: Wastewater; isolation source: activated sludge from anammox sidestream of wastewater treatment...
CCTTTGTGTCGCTTCGACGAACTCAGCGCAAGACTTTGTGTCCTTCGTGGTGAGGCTCTTTCCCGTTGATTACGGGACACCCTAAATTCATAAACAGATTTTTGTGATACAGGATAAAATACCTTGTAATTACGAATTGTTCTTAAAGTTAGCCAACGAAACTCATTACCCCTTTGTTCCTCATTCGTCAGGGATTTAGGGATGTGATGAAGAGGACGAATGAGTCACCCAAAAGATTGGACCGAAGAAGAAAATTTTGATCTGACCCTCTCTCAACGCACGGAGGAGTTGTATCGCATTGCGAATCGCGAGGCGGATGCCGATGGCATGATCGAAGCCGCGGTGTTGCCGTTGCGCGATCTGGTCGTGTTCCCGCGCATGGTCTCGCCGATTTTTATCGGGCGCGAATCGTCGTTGCTCGCGGTGGAGGAGGCGCAACGCAAAGGGCAGACCGTGATCGGGCTGACGCAACGCGACGCGGACATTGACAACCCCAGCGTCGAAGATTTTCTGCCCGTCGGCGTGGAGATGGCCGTGGGGCGTTTGCTCGCCATGCCAGACGGCTCGCACTCCGCGCTTGTGCAGGGACGCCGCCGCGTGGAAGTTGTGGAGTTCGTGCGCAGTGTGCCGTATTTGAAAGTGCGAGCCCGCGTCATTGCGGAACCTCAAACTGCCGACCGCCAAACGAGCGCGCTCATGCGTTCGGCTTTGGATCTGTTCGATCGTTGTGTGCAGTTGGATCGTTCGATTCCCGAAGAAGCGCATTTGTTCGCGATGAATATTTCCGAACCAGGCTGGCTTGCGGACATGCTCGCCACGTCGCTGTCGTTGAATTACGAAGCGAAACAAAGCCTGTTGATGTTGCTCGATGTGCGTGGACGTTTGCAAGCGTTGAATAAAATTCTCGCGCAAGAAGTGGACGTGCTGGAACTCGAAGACGAAATCCACTCGAAGGTGCAAAGCGAAGTGGATAAAAGTCAGCGCGAGTTTTATCTGCGCGAGCAGATGCGTCAGATTCAAAACGAGTTGGGCGAAGGCGACATCTTCACGCGCGACGCGAACGATTTGAAGAAGCGACTCGACGCCGCGAATCTTCCCGACGAAGCGAAGTTGGTCGCGATGAAAGAACTCGAACGCCTGAATCAAATGCCGCCGATGGCGCCCGAAGTGGGAATCATCCGCACGTACATTGATTGGATTCTCGAACTGCCGTGGTCGAATTTCTCGCCCGACAACCTCGACGTGAAGAACGCGGGCAAAACGTTGGAGCGCGATCACTACGGGTTGAAAAAAGCCAAAGAACGGATTCTGGAATACATCGCCGTCCGTTCGTTGAAGCCGAAGAAAGAACGCCAGCCGATCCTGTGTTTCGTTGGTCCGCCTGGAGTTGGAAAAACATCACTCGGACGTTCGATTGCCGAAGCGCTTGGAAGAAAATTTGCGCGCGTGTCGCTTGGCGGCGTGCGCGACGAAGCAGAGATTCGCGGACATCGCCGCACGTACATCGGCGCGTTGCCTGGACGCATCATCCAAACCATGAAACGCGCAGGGACGTCGAATCCGTTGTTCATGCTGGATGAGATTGACAAGTTGTATTCCGATTTTCGCGGCGATCCCGCTTCGGCGATGCTCGAAGTGCTTGACCCCGAACAGAACAACACATTCAGCGATCATTATTTGGAACTGCCGTTTGACCTGTCGAAGGTCATGTTTGTGACAACGGCGAATTCGCTGGGAAGTATTCCATCTCCATTACTTGACCGCATGGAAGTGATTGAGTTTCCCGGTTACATCGAAGAAGAGAAACTCGAAATTGCGAACCGCTATTTAATTCCGCGTCAGGTGGTAGAGAACGGCGTGGAGGAACTCAGCCTCACGTTTGAAGCAGATGCAGTGCGGAAGATTATCCGCGAGTACACGTATGAAGCGGGCGTCCGCAATTTGGAACGCGAACTTGGCAAGATTTGTCGCAAGGTCGCGCGCATGAAAGCGGAGGGGAAGAAGTTTGAGTCGGCGATCAAGGCAGACGCGATTGAAAAATATCTCGGTCCGCAACAAGTCTTTCAGCCTGAAGCCGAGCGCACGGATGAAGTGGGCGTGGTCACATCCCTCGCGTGGACGGAAAACGGCGGCGAGATCATGCCTGTCGAAGTTGCTGTCCTCGAAGGCAAAGGTGGATTACAGATGACAGGTCAGATGGGCGATGTGATGCAAGAGTCGGGTCAAGCCGCGCTGACGTATATCAAATCACGCGCCGCAGAATTGAAAATTGATCTCGAAGTCTTCGAGCGCATGGATATTCACGTCCACATGCCCGAAGGCGCGATTCCCAAAGACGGACCGTCGGCGGGAATCACGATGGCGACCGCGATCATCTCCGCGCTCACGGGTCGTCCCGTGTTCAAACACGTTGGCATGACGGGCGAGATCACCTTGCGCGGACGCATCCTGCCGATTGGCGGCGTGCGCGAAAAAGTCCTAGCCGCGCATCGCGCCGGGTTGAAGACCGTGATCCTCCCTGAAAAGAATCTCAAAGACTTGACCGAACTTCCGAAGACCGCGAAATCGGAATTAAAGATCATCCCCGTCAAGCACATGGACGATGTCTTGCAGATTGCGCTCGGCAAAGATGCGGTCATCGAACCTCCACGACCGAAGAAGCAAAATAAAGAAGAGACGCAAGAAGAGAGCGAGTAAATTTAATACAAAGGACACGAAGGTCACTAAGGTTGGACACGTGACGAGCGAATAGCCTTTCCGTAGTTTTTCTTCGTGTACTTTGTGTCCTTTGTGTTTAAAAAAATCATGTCCATTTCACTCAAAAACAAAGTCGTCCTCATCACGGGCGCATCCTCTGGATTCGGCGAAGATGCCGCGAAACTTTTTGCAAAAGAAGGATGCAAAGTCATCCTCACCGCGCGGCGACTCGACCGCTTGCAAGCCCTCGCGGCTGAGATTCAAAGCAAAGGTGGAGAGGCGCTTGCCATTCCAGCGGATGTTTCCGAACGCGCCGAGATCGAAGTGATGGTGCAGACCGCGCTCGATCTCTATCGCAACATTGACATCCTTTTCAACAACGCGGGCTATGGCGCAGTCAACTGGTTCGAGAACCTCAAACCTGAACGCGATATCGAAACGCTGATCCGCGTCAACCTCATCGGCACGATGCTCGTCACGCGCGCCGTCCTTCCGCACATGCTCGAACGCGGCGACGGTCACGTCATCAACATGGTGTCTGTCGCTGGTCTTATTGCCGCGCCCACGATCACATCGTATGCCGCCAGCAAATTCGGCGCGCGCGCGTTCACCGACTCGCTCCGCCGCGAGGTGAGTCACCTCGGCATCAAAGTTTCGGGCATTTATCCCGGTCCCGCCGTCACTGAGTTCGGCGATAAACTCGAACGCACGCAAGCGCGCAAAACGATCAGGCGCATCAAGTATCCGCATCTCACTTCTGAATATGTCGCTCGGCGCGTTGTCGAAGTTGCCAAACGTCCGCGCCGCACGTTGGTCATCCCGTGGTGGTTCCGCATCATCACCACGTTCGACACGCTCTTCCCCGTCGCAGTGGATTGGATTCTTTATTTCTTCTCGAAGAAGAATCATAATTTGGATTAACTTTTCGTCCTGAGCGGAGGGACTGAGTGTAAGACGAAGTCCCGCAGTCGAAGGACACGTATACGCCATCCCTGCGTTTCGACTGCGCTCCGCTCCGCTCAACGCGATAACATGCTTAAGGAGACTCACATGACTCAAACACGCTTGGACAAACTCAACGCTTCGCTTTCGACGGGTGGACTTGATTCAGTTATCCTGAATCCGGGTCCAACCCTCAAGTATCTCACCGGGCTGAACTTCCACTTGATGGAGCGTCCCGTCGTTTTGTTTTTTGCAAAAGACCAAACCCCCGCGCTTGTCCTCCCTGAATTGGAATTGCAAAAGGTGGCAAATCTTCCATACAAACTGCAAGTGTTTTCGTATCCCGAAAACCCAGCCGAATGGGATGTGGCGTTCCGCAAGGCGGCGCAGGCTCTCGATCTCGATGGGAAGCGGGTTGGCGTTGAGTCGCGGCAATTGCGTCTGCTGGAATTCAATTATGTGAAGAACGCCGCCCCCGAAGCGGACTTCCCCGACGCGGGCGATGCGCTATCCCAACTCCGCTTACGAAAAGATCGAACGGAAGTGGAAGCCATGCGCCGCGCGGTGCAGATCGCCCAGTCCGCGCTTGAGGCGACGATTCCGTTCATCAAAATTGGCATGAGCGAAAAAGAGGTGGCGGCAGAGTTGATGATGCAATTGTTCAAGCATGGTTCCGATCCTGAAATGCCATTCAGTCCCATCGTTTCAGCGGGACCGAACTCGGCAAATCCGCACGCCTCGCCGACGGAAAGAAAATTACAAGCGGGCGATTTGCTTGTGGTGGATTGGGGCGCGGCGCGCGATGGGTATATCTCCGACCTCACGCGCACGTTTGCAGTGGGTGAGGTGGATGCCGAGTACGAAAAAATCCACAAGATCGCTCAGGAGGCGAACGCGGCTGGTCGCGCCGCCTCGAAGCCGGGCGTCCCATGCGCGAATGTGGATAAAGCCGCGCGCGAGGTGATCGAACAATCTGGCTACGGAAAATATTTCACGCATCGCACCGGTCACGGCATCGGCATGGAGGGACACGAAGACCCCTACATGCGTGGCGACAATATGCAATTGCTCGAACCCGGCATGGCGTTCACGGTTGAGCCCGGAATTTATTTGGCTGGCAGAAACGGCGTACGCATCGAGGACAATGTTGTCATCACCGACTCGGGCGCGGACGTGTTGTCCGATATGCCGAGGGAGATGCGGGTGGTGGGGTAGTTCTTTCTAATGATCGACTCCGAACACTCCCTCTACGAACTCCTCGGCGGCGAGACGGGCGTACGCAAACTCGTTGACTGTTTCTACGGCTTGATGGATTCCGACCCCGAAGCCGCGGACATCCGCGCCATTCACCCGAAGAGTTTGAAACAATCGCGCGAAAAACTTTTCATGTTCCTCACAGGCTGGTCGGGCGGACCTCAAACCTACATCGAAACACGCGGGCATCCCGCACTGCGGATGCGACACGCGCCGTTCTCCATCGGCGAGACGGAAAGTAGTCAATGGGAATGGTGTATGCACAAAGCGCTGGATGAAATGGACATAGAACCCGCCGTGCGCGATTATCTCAAAAATCACTTTTCAGATGCGACGAAGTTTTTGAGGAACCGCTGATGTTGTTGAGAGTCTTCGAGAAGCACTCTCTTCACCGTTGAGGGAGATTGCTTTTGGCGGCAGGTTTCGAGATAAAAATCTGTCAGACAGCCTTTCGCATTTGTAATCCATTCCAAACAAGCCTGTAAACTCCTGCATCTTGATTCGCCTGTATACTCCTGCGGCTTCATTAGAAGTCATCATCATTGATTGGCAGGAAAATCATGCAAGGCAAATCTGATCTTATCCATATCAAACGCAAATCGCTCTTGTATTTTGTTATAACAGTTCTGATTTTAGGAATTGTCACACCTGTCTTGGCAGATTATCTTGGACCAGATCGCACAACTACCACGAGCGAAGTGGACACGTATGATTATGGCGTGTGGGCGCGAGACAATAATAAGGCTCCATATTGTCTCGATAAAAATGGAAATAAGGCGGACGATTGTGTCGTCTGCGAATGGAAACGCAAACCGGGCAATGCCTGCGGCGATGCCACCTATTCGTACAAACTCGGCACCATATCAGAAGTCGTAGAAAAAACGATCAATCTTGATCCCGCCACCATCAGCAGTTCCCTGCAAAACTGCAGTTCGAACAATGGCTGGTGTACTACTTTGCCTACGCTTACCCTGAATGGAAGCGAACCATTATCGGGTTACAGCATTCTCGCGGTTTAAGGCTCGTTGAACGGACAAGCGTTTGCCTGTTCGGGTTCTTCGTGCAATGCGCCTTTGAACGAAGGCAACAATGATTTCACCTTTTGGGCATTATCATCGTATGGCGATAGTTCGGAAATGGGAACACTCTCCGCCAAAGTGGATACAGTGTCGCCGAACGTGGGTCTGAATGTCATCGGCTCAAACGGGATGAATACCTGGTATGTCTCTCCAGCAACGATTACGGCAACTGGTTCAGACTCCACATCGGGATTATCTAGTGTATTGTTGTCGGTCAATGGCGGAGCCTGGACAGCCTCGACCACCCTTAATGATGGAGTGTATGCCATTGATGTGCAAGCCGAGGACAACGCGGGGAATGTCTCCACTTCTTCCACCACCATTTCGGTAGACACGGTCACACCTTCGGTCAGCCTGAATGTAAATGGCACGATGGGAAGTAATGGGTGGTATAGTTCCAACATGCAAGTCACAGCCAGCGCAAGCGATCTCACTTCGGGCGTTGCTTCACTCGAGGTTTCCGCTGACGGCGGAACTCATCAAGCGTATACCTCTCCCGTCTCTTTTACGGACGGCTATCACACGATCCAGTTCAAAGCGACCGACAATGCGGGCAATCAATCTGAAACTCCTATTCAAGAATTTTATGTAGACACCACAGCCCCCGCGATTGACCTCCCTTCTTCATGGGAAGTGAACAAGACTATTGGGTACAACATTCAGGATGATGGCAGCGGACTTGCGGCATTGCGTATCGTGATTGAAGATGAAGACGAGAAATACAAAAAAGTCACGTGGGATGAAGAAGTTTCAGGGGACAAGTTTAAAGGTGAGATCACATGGAATGGAAAGTTCAGGGATGGCACGGTTGCTCCGCCCGGCGAATATCTGGTGTGGATCAAAGCTAAAGACCAAGCAGGCAATGAGCGTTTCGGATTGGGCAGGGTGATTGTTCCTCAACCAACAGTGTTTTCTCTTTTCCAACCTGCAACCACGAAGAATCAGGAAACACCCCTTCCACCACAGGAATTATTTGATGAGGATGAGTTGCCGATTACAAACTCATCGGCAACGACCACTCCGCAACAGAATCTACGTTTCGGCGAATCAATCACAGATCCTAAAGAGAGTACTCACTATCGCTGGCTACGGGTACAAGCTCCGCTTCCACTACGACTAACTCAAACATCCTGTGGGGCGCAACTGCCGCCGCGCTGATCGGCTGGGCAACGGCTACCGCGTTGGAAGAAAAGAAGAAGCGCAAAGCGTTGCATCGAGCCAGTCGAGATGAAGCGGAGCAAGTCAAAGCCCGCGCCAGTCGAGATGAAGAGCCATCGTTGACCCGCCAAGAGAAGGAACTCGCTAAACAACGCAAAGAATTACAAAAGATATGGGACGCCAACGGCGCGGCGATCTATGAGGCGAATCGGGAATATAAAACGAAGCATGGCAAGGAAATGGATGCGGCGGCCAGAAGCAAGGCGATCAAGGATGCGACCAGAGATGGCGTCTTCAACGCCGGAGCGTATGCGTCCAATTTGGAAGCGGAGCAGATGAGGCGGGACGCGCAGAACGAACATATGGCGAACAAGATGACGCGCTTTGAGAAAGAAGAGGAAGCCCATTGGCAAGCGTCACAAAAAGCGGCAGAGGAGAAGCGGAAAGCCGAAGAGTTGCAGGCAGGCTATGCCGCCTATTATGCCGCGATGAGACAGGGTGAGCAGGAAGCACAAACCAACTGGTGGGACAAGGCAGTAGACTTCGCGCAGGAGAATATTGTTGAGCCAATTCAAAAAACATGGAACACTGTCACAACCTTTGTGCAGGACAAAATCGTTGAACCTGTCGTAATTGTTCTTGACGAAAGAGTCTATCAACCTTATATCAAACCAGCGGCGGAAAAGATCAAAGAGGTTGTCAAGGAATCGGCGAAGTGGATTAATGAACATATCTATCAACCATACATCAAGCCTGTAGTTGATACCGTAAAGAACAACGCTAACATGGCGATGGAGACAGTTCAAAATGGCTGGGCGAGTCTCTTTAGCCTGTTTCAAACTCATCCCACAGCGGCTTGGGCAACCGCAGGAACAGTGACCCTTGCCGCAATTGCAGGAACAACCTATTATCTCAATTGTTTGGGACAACCAATCTTCACTCCGCCCGCTGTCTCGCTTTTCAATCTGGCAGGTATTGGCGCCTTGCCGGTGGCAGGTGTTCTCACCACCGGAAAGAAAAAGCGATTTCACGGCATCGTGGTTGGGTTGTTGCTACTCGGCATGCTTCTCTCCGCATGTGGAACGGGAAATGTGCCGTCTGTACCAACGACCACGCCAACACTCTGCCCATCTACCGAGACACCCGTGCCTATCCCACCAACAGTTCCACCGACGGCAACAACTACACCCATACCGTTTACGTTACCACCAGCAGTATATGTTGTACAACCAAATGATGTGTGTATAAATATCGCTGTGCGATATGGAATAACTGTGGATGAGTTTGTTGAAGCCAATAATAGCGACGCTAATCCAAATAATCAAATTTATTATGTCCCCAACACAGATCCCAACAAGGTGATATGTATTATCAATGCCGGTATAGAATACATAATTCCCTCAATCTCTTACAGAACACCTGCAGAATATGTAAACTATTGGCAGGGTTATTGTATTGAGTCGGAGAAAGATGGAATAAAATCAGTATGCCTATCGCCAAATGATTCTCCATCAGTTATGCTGGCTCACACTCTATATGGCGAAGGTGGATCGAGTATTAATGCTCTTACCTCTGCAAACGTAATGCAGGTGGCGATAAACCGCATTAATTCCATTCTTCGGAACAGAGGAATAAGAGTAGAAAGTCTGTCGTTAGAACAATATCAGAGCCTGATTTTATACGTCATTTCTCAGCCTTACGACTATGAAACTGAAGACGGCCAAAGCGGGCAAGAACCAGCGTTTAATGCTTTTAATGCGCCCTACCCTCACCAAAACTCTGATGCGATAGAAACCAATTGGGATCAAACTTTACAGGTAGCCACTATGCTTATGGAATCTCCCGCTTACGATCCGTCAACAGGGCTTTTGGTTTGGCCCAACAATCTGCCAGTATTACCTTTCGAAGGTCATCCAGAGATAGCCTTTAGCGTTACATCATACTGTGCGACACCAACAGGTGTATCGCTTCCTATGGATGAGGGGACTCCAGTATATATAGAGTACGGACAATATAGTACTCAATATTACTTTAACGATGGAACTCATCATGATTGCAAATAAGGTATTACTATGAAAAACAAAAAGTTTTTATTTATCCTACTCTTGTTGGGCTCATTAATAATTGTTTTTGCGATGTTTTATAAACAATCTCCCGCGGACAGTCGCACATCACAAATTCTTATCAATGGATCGTCTAAAGCGTTTATCTATGATATAGATAGGAATAAGATTTCACTGATCCCAAAAGCGCAATTTGCCTATGGCTGGTCACCATCTGGTAAACAACTTCTATACAAGAATGAGGAAGGGCTTTGGGTTAGTAGGTATGATGGTGATAACCCAATAAAGATTCTTGATGCTGTTGAACATCCTCAATTGAATAATGGTTTCCCTGATGCTGTTTGGCTAACAGACAGAATTGTTTTAGTTGAATCTAGAATCAAATATGGGAATAGTTCACTTTATAGCATTGACCTTCAGTCTGGCGTGGTTACAGAAATCTCCCCTTCGGGAGGCGCATTATTAACATCACCTGAGGGTTCTTATTGGCTAACGCAAAATAAAAACGTTTATCTTGTCACTTTAGACGGCACACAAAAACTAATTCAAGAATTATCGAATTATAGCGGGCTCCCTATTTTCCTTAGTGGCTCCTCCTACCGATTCTCGCCTGATGGCGCGAAACTTACATACCCCGTACAAGCAAATTATCCAGCAAACGCAGAATTATGGATTGGTAATATTTCAAAAGATGGACTAACGAACACTCGCTTGCTAATTGACCCGAAAGATTGTAATACGCAATTTGGTGGTGACGTGCGTTGGTCGCCTGATGGTAAATTCATTGGTTATTATGGCTACCGGGAGGAAAAATCTTTGTTTTGTGTTAGTAATACGGAGACCGGGAAAACAGATGTTATCTGGCCGGTTCAATACACATCTGGAACTTTTCTATGGTCTCCGATATCAAATGAAGTAGCAATTGACAATATAAACGCGCTTGGCGTCATAAATCTGCTCGACTTATCAACGGGCGAAAGCAAAATTCTCTTGAACAATCAAATGTTAGGTCTGCCAGAAAGAGTGACTCTTTACATGATGGATTGGCGTTTAATTTCTATACCCTAAATTCGACATATTTCTGTATGCAACAACATGGGTCAGTAAACTCCTGAGCGCGCATTAACAACTCCTATGCCGTCATCGCCAACCAACACACCCAGGGTATCCCTAATCAAACACCGGAGCCGTAACCTATGAATAAACAGAAGAAATCGGCAGAAGTAATAAAATATATATTTGTGGGAGTAATTGTGTTGGCAGTCACTGTATCACTGGCAGGAGTCACACCAACGGGAGACAGAAAAATAATCTTCAATTATTTTTCTATGTATATCGCGCTAGGATGTAGCGCTATTTTTTTTATGTCTGGCATCGCATATCGCATCTACGATGAAAACAAATTGATGTCTTGGATATCGAGGTACTTAATTTCAATAACTATAATGCCAGCGGTGATCGGTGTAGCTTGCCTCAATCTTGTATACGCAAGTTTTCCCTCATGGAAGGTTATTGCTCCATTAGGAGCAATGTATGTGGTTGCGGCAGTGTTGCCACTTCTCAACGAGAAACTTTCCGAAACCCTTCATACAGAAATCTTCGCGCCTCGATCCTGTCTCGGCAGCGTTATTGCCATGTCTGTGCTATCGCTTGCGCCAATAGCGGGTATTTTTGGAGCCTTTCTATCCGGCGTTGCAGAAAGGCATGGCGGCACAATAGGGTATTCCCTCATGGGGTTGGTTTTTCATTTTTTCTTTGTTTGGGGAACTATTTCAATGGCGTATCAAGCCTGGGAACGCCGCCCTTGGAAATCGTCAAATCAGGAGTAACACTATGGAGCATTTACCAAATCTATGGATACTTTGGTTGGCTGGGATTGTAGGTTCTTGGATAGGGAAGCCTCTTTGGCGATGGTGGCGAAATCGAAAAAAGAATCATTGATTGGAATGGACTTTTGCTAGACCTGAAAACGGGAGGGTTAGTGAATTCTTTCAAGATGAACCGATTCCTTCCCATATTGATTATGCTCTTGAGGATGAGCTCGACTTGGAGCCGTCCAAGGACAGAAGTAGTGCATATAATGCTATAACAAAAATGTTGGGGTTTCTGTACCATGATATTCTTGGAGGTAACGATCAAATGCGGGTACAAGCCAACTGGTCGAGTGATAAGTAAATCGTTCAATTTGATTACCTTACACTATCAAAATCGGGACGCTGATAAACGCAGAAAAACGCAGATTTTCTCCTTCTTATCCGCGTGAATCAGCGTTCATCTGCGTCCAAAAACCATTCTGTAAGGTAATCAATCGTTCAATAATTAATTGTGAAGGAAAATACATATGAAACACACACCATTTCCTATTTTGGTCATTCTGTTGCTCTCTATTTTGAGTTGTAGAAATTCGCCTCCTAAGAGAATTCAGCACAGTGACCCATTTTATAACGACACAGGCGAAGGGAAGTTTCTGGTTGTGCCATTAATTGAGCCGTATAGGGCGGTGTCTGATGTAGGGGCAGGTATAGGATGGCAAATGGATCTATATGAAAACTACCCCATCAATACTGACATTCTCCGCATAGAAAAGATTGCAGTGCAACAGAGCGTTATCATGGTTTTCGCGCCCAACAACCCATCAATGGATTCATCTCGACCAGACATATATCCAATTTGGCACTGGGTGGTAATAATCCCGGAACAGAAGATCGAGGTGGGATTTGCCGGCGAGGAAGATTTCTTGAAATACGTCCAGGAATTTGGCATCAATGAACCAAATTGGGTTAGTCCTTTGGATGCGTTCAAGCAGTTCGAGAAAACTGGCTGTTTGGAGTGGATACCAGATTGTGAATAAGCAAAGGAACAACTTGATTCTTATCATTGATTTGTCTACCGGAATTTTTTGATAGATAAGTAGGAAAACTAAAATGCGAATAAATAAGCAAAAGTTGTTGATTCTTAGTCTTGGCTTGTTACTTTGCGGCGGATTATCTTGTAGAATTCTTTTCTGGCCTGAAGAAATTCCAGCTACCCCTGTAGAATTTAACCAAACTGGGTGCGAGAATCCCTGCTGGAACGGACTGCAAGCGGGTGTTTCCACCAGGCAGGAAATACGAAATGTGCTTGATACGTTCCCAGCAGATTTAAGCCAGATTCAAATTGAAGAAGGGGAAAACTTATCAGGTTATCAGTTTATCAAGATTAGGTTCATTGACGAATCATATCGTTATCATCCTAACGGTTCTCCTCCAATAATATCGTTTGTATTTGAGAAGAATGACGATGATGTGGTTGACCGCATTTACATAAGCGACATGCTGCTAATGGGTCAGGTTCTTGAGGTTTTTGGAGAACCAGATGGAGTGATTTTAGCTTCAAGCCCAACCATTCATCCAGACTATTGGAAAAAATCTATTCACTTCTATTATCCCAATATCGGGATAACTGTAGGTTGCTATCAGGGAACAACACTGTCGAATGTCGACGGTTCGCCTTGCAAGTCTGAATTTTCCATAGTTTCATTGGCGTATTTCAAGCCTGAGGATTATAGAAATATACTAAAAGAAGAATATGGTGATGCAGATTTGGCTTTGAAATATATGGCACCTTACAATGGTCTTTCGACTGACTATTCAATTTTTGTTGCGACACCTATACCATAATGTTAAAAATAAGCGAAAGGAGACGAGATGAATCTTGTTGGTTTATTACTTTTGGTGATTTTGGTTATCTTGATGTGGTTCTTTCCATCCGCCATGCCAGTTTTTGGCATGTCTCTACTCCTGCTAAGTTTCGGCGTAGTCATTCTGCCTATTATCAAGAAGCAAAGGGAGTTGTACAAGCGAGGCAATCTCACGAGTGGCGAGTTGGTGCGCAAGATTGCTCTTGAAGTATTCGGTGTTCTCGTTGCAATGGTGCTCGCGGGCTTGGCTGGCAGGTATCTTGGACAAATTGTAAGCACACAAATCACTGATGAACTCATCAAACTCATTGCCGGCACTCTGATTGGTCTGTTGGCTGGAATAGGTGTGGGCATTCTCGTCAAAAGAACTTGGGGGCAGATACTCAAAATAAATTACTGATTGCGGAGCCGGGGATAAACGAAGTCGTTGGTTAGTTCTTCATTCCAAATGCTTCATCGCCTCGCGCCGACTGAGGGGATGCAGGTCGGTTTCCTTCACGAACTTTTTCACAGCCTTCGCGTCGATGTACGCATATTGGCGCAATGCCCAACCGATGGCTTTGTTGATGAAGAATTCATCCGAGCCAAGGTTCTCGCGGATGATCTTGCACAACAGATCAAAATCCGTTTCTTTCTTGTAGTCGAGTTGACACAGAATCGCCGTGCGCCTGAGCCAGATATTTTTTGACTTGCGCCACTTGGCGAGATATTTTTCCTTCACATCAGGGAAGCGGCGAAAATGCGCGCCCACGATGTGCGCGATGTTGTCCACGGTGTCCCACCACGATTTGTGCATGATCATGTATTCGAGCGTTTTGATAGATGACTTGGGTAGTTTCTTTTCCAGCCTCTCCATCAGACTCATCGCAACGTATTGAAACTCGCGCTGGGGCAGGTTCCACAAGTCGCGCGCGATCTCATCCATCTCCTCAAGCGTTGGCAAGCCATGGAGTTTCACATGCTCCCGAAGCGCCTCCTTCACTTGCGGAGATTTGATTCCCAAATACTCGAACTGCTCGCGCATATACTTCTTCATCGGCGCGGCTTGAAATGGATTCGCGTGTTTCCCAAAGAGGGATTTTAGTTTTGCAGAGTAGGTGTGCATCGAGTCTCCAAGTAATTCGGTGGTCGAGTAGTCCTGAGCGAAGCCGCCGCGCTGAGCTTGTCGAAGCGGTAGCGAAGTCGAAGGACGTATCGAGACCACAGGTACGCATAAATATTTTTGTAACAAGAATCACTTTTCGGCGTGGTGGTTTCGACTGCTTGCGCTCGACCGCCAGTTTCAAATGAATTTATCCAACAAAATTGCTTTAGTTCGTGGTGGTCTCGATACGCCCTCGGCTAGCGCCTCGGGCTACTCGACCACCGAGGTATTTATGTTTAGTTTATGGCGTCGGCGTATCCAGCGGATCAATCGGCTGGACAAACTTCATAGACCAATTCCCATTTCCGTCATCTTTCAATCCCGAGAACGGCGTGACGAGATGAATCCACGTCCTGCCGGGGTGGAGGGGGATGGGGTTGTTGTGCGAATCAACGAAATAGATCGGGCGCAGTAAGCCCGTCTCTTTTTCCCAATCGCGGTTCAACGTTGACCATTGGATTCGGAAAGCCTGCCCATCGCGGAAAAGATATGCTAATCCCTTTTGACCCGCGCCCAGCATGATCTCGAATTGATTGTGACGATAGCGCGAATAATCGGCAAATAACACGACCACATTTTCAAAAGCCACTTGCCTGCCTGTCAAACGATCGGTGGCGGGGAATAAATTTCCTGTTTGGTCGGCATGATCTGTCAGGCGCAAATACGTTTGCGAGATCGGGTCGTATTGCCAACCCGATTGCGTGAACGAATTGAAGAAAACATGGATGAAGTTCGCAACGCGTCCACCCTCGGGAGGCGCGTCTGAAAAAACATTGCCCGAATAATTCACAGGCTGTTTTGGGTTCAACGCCTCTTTTGCAAGTTCGCGCAAACGCGTGCGCGTGAGCAGCGCGCTGTTGGGCGTAGTTTTATCCACGCCGTAAACGATCTCGCACGCGTCGAGTTGCTCGCCGATGTCCTCCGCCGCGCTCGCATACACAAGACAACTATTCGGAAACATCCCGCCGATCTGATTGTACGTGAGTCGCCCCGACCGCACAGGTCCGATGTATGGCTCAAATGGAAAAAACCAATTCGGAGGAGTCCCGGTCACAACAGGACTCGCCGTCATTGCTGGGATTTCATTCAGGACGAACCCCGCGTCAACATACGGGACGGTTGATTCGCCCGCGGGGACTTTCATCTCCCCTTCGGCATCCGCATCCGAATCGGAATCCTCATCGCCAACATTTTGCAACGTGAATTGATACGACGCTGGCTTGACGACTTGGATGACCGCATCCACATGCGGATGATCGAACGCGAAATATCCGTTTGAATCGGTTGTCGTTTCGCTCAGAATATTTCGGCTGTTCGCATCCAGCAAGCGGACGCACACGCCGCCGACTCCCGCTTCCCAACTGTCTTGCGCGCCGTCCGCATTTTCATCGAGCCACACGCGGTTGCCGATCCAACTCCCTGTTGGAAAGATGACTTCCTCGCGCACCTTGCATCCGCCAGTGACATTTGGAATCTCGCGCAAATTGTCGCCGTAGAGCACGCCCATGAATCGCGTGGAGCCTTCGCCGATGTAAAACTCGAAGATCCACGGCGCGAACGCGGGTCCTGCTTGCGGACGGGCTGTGACGGGCATGTTGCTGATCGATACCAATACTGCGGGAAGGTCTAACAACGACGGGTCGTGCACCTCAAGCCCCGTGAGCGGATTGACGCCCGTCGGAAAATCCGTCTGGTTTGGACCAAGTTGAACCGGCGGACGATGCGGTTGCGGGGTGGCGGTCAGAGTCGGTGGGGCGGTGAAAGTCGCAGTGGGGGACGAGTCCGTCTGTGTCGCAGTCGGCAATGGAGGTTGCGGCGCGTTGGCATGGCACGCTGTGAACGCGAGAAGAATTAAAGGAGTGAAGATGGCATTTCGATTCATGCTTTGAAAAATATCTACGGCGGGGGCCAGTGGATAATCGCCGCTTCGGAGAATCCATGCTTTTCGACGGTGTATAGTTTTCCTGAAGAGGGGAAGTTGCAACCCGCTTCGTCGGTGACTGTGTAACTAGTTTTGAATTGATCGGGGTATGAATCGGTCCACCAAATATACACGCCGTTTTGGCAGACGAACAGTTCGAGGAGGTAGCCGCGGTCGTCGTCGTTGGTCATCACGACCTTGTCCCAATGGATCGTAACTTTTTTCCCATCGCGGACCGCAAACACGTTCTGCGGCGGGCCGTACATGTTGCTCCCGATGGATTGCAGATGAAGTTCTTTGTACTCCAGCGTGGTCACATCGCCGACCACATCCACAACGGATGGCGCGACCCAGCAGAAATAATCCAGTTTGTCGAATTTCACGTACAGCCATTTGCTATATAGAAATCGCTGGCGCGCTGTGCCAACATCGCCGGGGTACAAGTCTGCGGCGTGGAGGTAGGCTTGCGAGGGACCGTAGCGGCAATGCGCTTGTTTGTTGACCGTAACCACAGGGAATGAAAATGTCGGCGTGGATGTGATCGTGAACGTCGGGGTGATGCTTGGCGTGAAGGTAATTGTCGGGGTGAATGTTTCGGTCGGCGCGAAGGTGAGCGTGGGTTGAGGAGTGTCTGTCGGTGGGACAACGCTTGCGGTGGCTGTCGGTGTCGCTTGCGCAACGGGCGATACTCCGCAGGCTGTAAGTATGATTATCAGGACAAAGACAGCAGGAGACCTTTTTAACACGAAGGACACAAAGGTCACTAAGGTTGGACGAGCGATAATCGAATCGCCTTTCCGTAGAGTTTCACTTTGTGTGCTTGGTGTCATTTCGACTTCGCTCAATACAAGCCTTTGTGATAAAGGTTTTTTCATTTGAACTCTCCCAGAAAGGCTGTGATGTTCCTGCCCAGCGCCTCATTATTGTATCCGCCCTCCATCACGATCACAGAAGGAAGATTCAATGAGGCGATGCGTCTGCCGATCTCGCGGATGCCCTCGGTCGATACTTTGATCGTGCCAAGCGGGTCGTCGGCGTAAATGTCCATGCCGGCAGAAACGACGAGATGCGCGGGTTTGTATTCGCGGATCAACTCCAGCGCGCGATCCAACACGGCGAGATATGATCCATCGTCCGTGCCTTTGGGTAAGGGGAAGTTGTGATGAAAGCCCAAGCCTTGATCCTTGCCGCGTTCGTTGGCAAAACCGAAATAACTCGGGTACTCAAAGTCGGGGTCGGCATGGATGGAAATGGTCAACACATCGTTGCGTTCATAGAAAATATCCTGCGTGCCGTTGCCGCAGTGGTAATCAATGTCGATCACCGCGACGTTTCCTTTGGAAGACAACCAATGCGCGGCAACTGCCGCGTTGTTGATGAAGCAATATCCGCCCGCGTAATCTTTGCCGGCGTGATGACCGGGCGGGCGGCATAGGGCAAAGGATGAAGGCTGAATTCTGAAGGATGAAGAGGAGGGCGAAGCGGTGGATTGAATAATTGATTCAGCCGCGCTGAGCGCGCAATTCGCAGAAGCCAATGCGGCTTGGTATGTCCCTTCGACGATGCACGCGCTCAAGTCCATGATGTAGTAGCCGCCGCGCCCGAGCAACGACTTCGGCTTTTGGGGGTGATGCCGAAGAGCGAACGTGGCAGGCAAAAAGAGGGAGGGATCTTTGGGCTTTGTCTCCAGCCATTCCGTCCAGCAAGAGGCGAGGAACGTAATGTAGTCTTTGTCGTGCGCGGCGAGAATCGGGTCGAGTCCAAAATCCGACGGTTCCCGTATCTCCGCCCAATCTGTTTCGCGCAGAGCGTTCAGGATGCGATCCATGCGGTCGGGGTTTTCGAGATACGGCGCGCGCAAGCCGCCGTCAAATAGTTCAAACGATGGGTCATGCTTGCGATGCGTTTCGGAATAAAAAATTTTCATGGGTAAGAACCTTTGCCACAATTGTATCAATAGGCTGGAGGATTTCATGGACGTCATTGAAGCAATTCATCACAGACAGAGTAATGCAAAAGTAAAGCAGGATGAAGTTCCGCGCGCGGTCATCGAAAAATTATTGAGCGCGGCTGTGCAGGCGCCGAATCATTATAAGGTGAGACCCTGGCGATTCGCGGTGTTGACGGGAAGCGGACTCAATAACTTGGGAGAGGTGTTCGCCGCTTCTTTCGCGGACCGTCATCCTGATCTGCCAGCGGAGGCGTTAGAGAAAACCCGCGCATTGCCTCGCCGCGCGCCGCTCATCATCGCCGTCGGTGTGGATAAGCCCGCCGAACCGAAAGTGTTGGAGATCGAAAACATCATGGCAGTGAGCGCGGCGTGCCAAAACATTTTGCTCGCCGCCGAAGCCGAAGGACTCGCCGCCAAGTGGCGCACAGGCGAATGGGCGCTGGATTCGAAAGTGAAAGAGTTTTTAGGCTTTGCCCCTGACCAACATCTGATCGCGTTTTTGTATATCGGCTATCCCGAAGGAATACCGGAATCGAAACCGCGTCCCTCGTTTGAAGATCGAACGGTGTGGGTGGGGTAGAGACAAAGGCGAAGGATGAATTATGAAGTATGAAAAGAGCGCTGAGTCTCCTCAGCGCTCTTTGTTTACATCTCTATCTGTTTCCTTGCCTACTTTTACTCCGGCGCGCTGACCGTCAGCGTCTCGATATCCACAATGACCGGCAAGGTCTGCGGCGACCAGATCGAAAGCCCGATCTTGCCGTCTGTGAGACCTAAATAGGTATCTTCAAACTCGCCCACGAGTTCGCCGTTGACCGAAAGGCTGATCGTTTTGCCTTTGCACGTCAGGGTGTAGACATTGGTGGAAGGACCGGAACGGATGGCAGACGATTCGCCTGTGAGCACCTCGTTGTACCCCTGGCTGACAAGCCCCACGCTATCCACCACATAAATGGCGAACCTCTGCGAGTTGGAAATCTGGGCTTCATACCAACCGACATTGCTGTAGCGACAGATCAAACCCACCCCGTTGGAGTTGTTGCCTCGGTTTGTCGCCACCGCTTCCACTTTAACGTCTGAATACGAGAAGGCGTCGTTGATGAGATAGTATTGCCCGACCCGGTCGTCCACTTGCAACAGTTGAAGCGGAAGCACGCCGCGATCCACGACCGGTGGAATCACCATCCGTGAGTCTCCGCTGGTCATAAAGGTAGACCATTTGGTGAGATCGGTATTGAATTCATCCACATAAAACGGATTCAGCGTCGGTGTGGGGCTTTCCGCTGGTTCTGTCGTGGGAGTGTCTTGCGCTTCTGGTGTTGAGGTCGATGGGTTCGAGGGGACAGAGGGGATGGTGGACGGTTGTGTGGCTCCCGCCAGTTCGGTGGCGGTGGCTTGCGGCGGTTCAGTGGATGGGACCGCATTCGATTGTGTCTGTGTCCCAAAACGCGCCGAGACAAAACCCAATAACGCGATCAACACCACGGCGTTTACCGCGATCCCCACAAAGTGACTGGGTTTCATGAACTCGTTTCGGCTTCTGCGGCGGCGATACCAAGCCAGACCAAACCCGGCGATCATGGTCGCCGCCAGAATCGGGTAGCTACGGATGGCGAGTAAGCGGACATCATCCTGGAGTGTGGCAAATTGAAAGATGCCGCTTGCCGCGAACAACATGATGGCGATACAAATAAGGGTGACGGCGAGGGAGCGAATACCGTTGAGTCCGCGCGCGTCTTCGATGGTCTTCACCTCCGCGCGGACGAACCACAGCGCGGCGAGCAAGGTCGGCAACCAGATGATCTGCAAGGCAAGGTTGCCGGAGGCAAAAAAGTACGCGTCGGAGGTAAAGAAATATCTGGCGTAATAACTTGCCCAAATCGCCAAACTCAACGGTGAAAAGTAATAACACTGGGTATAAAAACTTTCCTTGAGCGTATCTTCGCCGATGGCGGTAATAAAGAGCCGCGTGGCAAGGGCAAAGAAAAGCGGGGGCAGCATGAGGGCAATCGCGAGGAAGAGCGTATTCTCTCGTTGCACCGAGGAGGTGAACGATTCGAGCCCCTCCGGGTTGGCGGCTTCTGTATCTTTGGTTCGCTCCTCATTAGAGATCACGATCGGGTCGTCCAGTTTGACTGGAACGATCACCCGCAACGTGGATGGGTGGATCTCGGTAACAATCCCTTGCTGGCTCGCCGCGTCGAACTTATCAGGATCAAACTTGCCAGCCGATACAGCGACCAGATACTCGCCGGGGTCCTGGAACGTAAACAGGAACTTATCTTTGACCGTGTTGTCATCGATCTCCTCGATAAAGTTGACAGGTCCCTGCGGATAATGGATTTCGGTTTTGATGACCTGGTTGCCACTCCCCGTTGAGGCAGAACCCACCCTCGATACCGTCCAGGTGTGAAAATAATCCATTTCCTTGGAGGAAGAGCGGAAATCCGTTCGCACTTCAAACGAAAGGACGCGGTCTGTGGTGGGTTGCGTTTCGGCGGGCGAACTGATCGACGCGCCGAACGTCGGTAGTAGGTTAAACGCCACCGCTGGAATCAGCGCGACCACCAGTAACAGGATGATGGGGGAAATATATTCGTCGAACGGCGTTTGATCTTTCTCCAACTCCTCCTTCACATAGTCCGGCGCCCAGGCGGGGTTGAGCGTGATCTTTACCAACGTCTTGGGGACGAGGATGAACCACATCAGGATCTTGTAAATCAATTTTTCAATATCGAGAAAGAAACTGAAAATACTTTTCATGTGTGTCTCCAGTTAGGGCGGTTCTTATTTTCCCAGCGCTTCGACCAGCAGGTCGGGTCTGTCGGTAATGATACCATCCACGCCCCATTCGATGTACAGTTTCATCAGCTCGGGGTCGTCCACTGTCCATGGTTCGACGCGGAGGTTCTTGGCGTGCGACTCGCGCACGAATCGTTCGGTCATGATCTGGATGCCCAGCGACTCTTCGGGGTCCCAGGGCGGTTGGATCGTTTGAAAGCGCGGCAAATAAAACCCCCAGAGAAAAACCTTTCCCAGCAAAACATAATTTCTCACCTCGGTGCGCGAAGCGGACGTCGCTACTTCGGGGCATGTGGCGCGGAAGTTTTTCATTGCCTCATCGTGGAATGAACCGATCAACGCTTTATCTTGCATGTTGTACTGGCGGATTAAATCGCACAACGGTTTGTCTATCGGATTTTTTGTCAGCTTGATCTCGATCACATAGCGCATCTGTGGAAACTGTTGGAAAACGTCTTCCAATGTGGGTACTTGGATTCCCTGCCCGCGATACGGAAAAGTTTTCCCTTCATCGGTTGACCAATCGTACGCCGCGTCAAGTTTTTTGATTTCATCCAGCGTCATTTCTTCGATGAGACCCGCGCCATCGGTGGTGCGATCCACTTCCTCATCGTGCATCAACACGATGTGACCGTCCTTCGTGATGTGCGCGTCCATCTCAAGGACGTCTGCCCCAATGTGGACGGCGTTTTCAAACGCCAGCATCGTGTCGCCGGGCCACACGCCGTCTCCGCCCTGATGCGCGATGACCAGCGTGCGCGGCGCGTCATCATAATACCGCGTGGGCGGCGCCTTCGGGTTGACGATCACCGACGCGACGAGCGCGAGAAAAAGAACCGCGAGAAACGCTTTGAATTTTCTAGACTTCATCTGCGCCTAAAATACCAGAAACCGCGCCATCGCCATGAAAAGCACTGACAGGATCAGTGAAATCGATGCAATGCGCGAATACAATCCCTGACGTCTTTGCAACGTTTGAAGTTGAGTCATTTGCTCAGCCGAAGGTTTGCCCTGCATCTGCCCGCCAAGATTGACTAACGCATTCGTTGTGCGGCCGATCAGGATTCCGAAGACGAATCCAACCGCCCCGAAGAATGAACCGAGTCCGAATCCGGTGCCCACGCTCGACATCATCCACGCGGATTGGAATCCGCTTGAATCGATCCAGTACAGCCACGCCCCGGCCAGAGCCGTCAACCCCGCCGCGATGGACATGCGTGTGGTGAATTTCAAATTCTTCACGAGGTGCGCGACGAATTTCGGTCCGCCTTCGCCGATGGCTCCCAGCGTGGGCGCGATAAAGAACGTCATCATCAACACGCCACCTACCCAAAACACGCCCGCGCCGATGTGAATGATACGCAAGATGAGATGAAGATAGTCCATTTTGTCTCCTTTGTGTTTCACTGGTAGAACACCACAGCGAAAGGATACGATGCTGTGAGTTTATCCGTTCCGCCACAATTACCGATTAATTCTGGGCCCTGTCAAGTGGAAGTCAATACGCCAAATTCCCCTCTAAAACGATGACAGCATGTCCGAATATCAGAACTCTGTTATTCCGCAATTCTACGGTCATAGACCCTGTGCGCTGTGACGACTGAAACGCTCTCAGAACGGTCTTACTCAGTTTTTCTCCCCAATACTTTGCGAGAAATGTTTGCACGCCGCCAGTCACGGGGTCCTCATTCGTCCCTGCCCAGGGCCAAAAATATCGGTAGTGAAAATCGTATTCTTCGCCGGCAGACTGCGCCGTAACGAGAATCCCATTGATATCCTCGCACGAATTTAATAGGGCGTCAAAATCGGGTGTTAAATTTTGCAACACGCGCGAATCGGCGATTTCCAGAACGATGATTTTATTCTTTGGGCTGTAAACTGTGTTGATAATTTCTTGCAAGCCCAGAGCGGACAAGGCTTGTTGTGGAATTGTCGCGGGCGTGGTCTCGTAAATCGGAAATTCCATCACGATTTCGTTGTTGTGCCTTTTTACGACCAACTCCAGATGCTCTGAAGTGATGAATAGAACCTCGTTGAGATCCGTGTTGTTAAATATTACTTTTGCAGATGCAAGGGTGGCGTGTCCGCAAAGCGGAATTTCCTTTTTTGGGGAAAAATACCTGATCGTATATGTGCTTTCTTGATCTGTTTTTTGAATGAACGCGGTCTCTGAAAACCCAAATTCCTGGGCGATTTTCAACATGGTTCCTTCGCCCAACTCTTGCTCAAGAAAGCAAACGCCCGCTGGGTTGCCTTTAAATGGTTCGGTCGTGAACGAATCTACGAAATATGATTTCATTGTGGATGCTTTTACGATTTTGGTTAACTACCGCATCGCCTGCGCGATCAAACTGCCTATCAGTCCCAGCCAATACGCGGACGTGTAGTAGATGAACATGGGCTGTTTGCCTCTTCGCCAGAGCAAGAATGCCGCAACGATGGCGAGTAATGCGACGATATACAAATCCAAACCAATGGTTTCAAAACCGAGGTTTGCCATCACGCCCAAGCCTAAGAAGAGCGAGTTCAACAATAGCAGGGCGATGTCGCCGCCTTTGACCTCTCCTTGATGCGGAAAGATATTTTGCACAAACAGGATCGCCGCGTTGACCATGATGAACCCCGCGAAGAACAGCCAGTGACTGAACTCGTCATCGTTGAAGATGACGATGCGGCACAGGTCGCTCGTCGTATCCCCTAAACAGAAGCGGAAGTGCAGGTAATTTCCCAATTCATGGAAGCCGTAACTCACAGCAGAGAGGAATACCCCGATGAAGAAAACTAAATTCCATGCCATGTGCGCGCGTCCCTCGCGGGCAGGGGAGTTGTATTCGAGCGTTTTCTTCAGCAAATATCCCGCCACCATGCTGACCAACGCGACGATGACGTTGTTCAAATCCACCCAACGGAGGAATTCATTCGGCAGAACATACCCGTTGAACCAGTCTGTGAGGCGGTTGAATGAGACAAAGATCGCAAGCAGAGATTGAACGCCGAGCAAAATATGGATGCGCTCCATTGTTTCTCCTTTGCTGTAAACATCCCGTTGTTCGATTGTATCCCAAAATAAAAACTCCCCGCGCATCGCGGGGAGTTTGTGATCCGCCAGTTGAATTATTTACAGACCGTTGACAAGCAAGCCGAGGGCGAGAACGGCAAAGCCGGCAAAGGCGAGCCAGAATGCATAACCGGCCAGGGCGCCAACGACGCCAATGCCGCCGAGCAGACCGAGCAAACCGAGAACAACGCCGATCCAGAAAGTGATCGTTTTAGGGGGTGAAAGTTTCATTCTCTTCTCCTTGAATTGAAAGTGATAAGTGATATGGCGGGTCACTGCTTTGTTTATAACAAAAAACGGAGAAGAATTCAATGGTCGCGCCAGAATTGCGTAAAGGATCTTCGCGCAAGCGCAATATACTCGGAGGGGAAACATCGTAAGAAACCCTGATATAATGCCGTTCGGAATTACGAGAACCACAACGCCAGAGGCTCTCTGGTGTTGTTTTTGTGTAAGCCCCAAAACGCGAGATCTTAATCCAGTGGAGCACAATCAATGAAGAAAGAACAGCAATTAGATATGTATCACCAAATGGTGCTAATTCGCCGCGTGGAAGAACGCGGCGCGGAACTGTACCAGGCGGGCAAGATCGGCGGTTTCATGCACTTGTATATCGGGCAGGAAGCCGTGTCAACCGGTTTGATCGCGGCGCGCGAACCGCGCGACCGCGTCATCACCGCCTACCGCGATCACGGCGTCGCCATCAATTGCGGGCTTTCCGCCGATGAAGTGATGGCGGAATTACTCGGCAAGGCAACCGGGATGTCGAAGGGCAAGGGCGGCTCGATGCACATGGCAAGCGTGGAAAAAAACATGTGGGGCGGGCATGCCATCGTGGGTGGGCATTTACCCATCGCGGCAGGACTCGCCCTCGGCGACCAGTATGCGAAAAACGACAACGTGACCATTTGTATGTTCGGCGATGGCGCGACCAACATCGGCTACTTCCACGAAGCGTTGAATTTAGCGAAGACCTGGGGCTTGCGCGTGTTGTGGGTGTGCGAGAACAATCAATACGGCATGGGCACATCGGTGGAACGCGCCTCGGCTGTTTCCGATATTCGCCAAAAAGCCGAAGGCTACGCCATGAAGAATGCGGAAGTCAACGGCATGGATGTGATGGCTGTCTATGAAGCGGCAAAAGAGGCGATACAGTACGTTCGGAAGGAAGGTCAGCCCTATTTTCTGGAGGTGGATACCTATCGTTTCCGCGGACATTCGATGGGCGACCCCGAACGTTATCGCAAAGCGGAAGAGGTCAAGCAATGGCAGGAAAACGACCCCATCGGTATTTTCAACAAATATCTATTGGACACGAAGGCATCCACCCGCAAGGGTTTGGATGAGATCGAAGCCCGCGTGGAAGAGGAAGTGAACAAGGCGGTTGAATTCGCCGAGACCTCCCCCGAACCCGCGTTGGAAGAATTGTTTACGAACGTTTATGTGGAGCAAGAGAGCAGATAAATAGAGAGTAGAGAATAGTGCCTGAAAACAACTAATCATCTAATCTCTAATCATCTAATCTCTCTCGACGAGGATTTAACATGGCAAAAATTACAATGCGCGAGGCGATCTCGCAAGCCCTTATGGAAGAAATGGACCGCGATCCCGCTGTCTTCATTATGGGTGAAGAAGTTGGCGTGTGGGGCGGCACGTACGCGGTGACCAAAGGTTTTTACGATAAATACGGCGCGGACCGAGTCAAAGATACGCCCATCGCGGAAAATGCGATTGTCGGCGCGGCGATCGGCGCGGCGATGGTGGGACAACGTCCGATTGCGGAATTGATGACGATCAACTTCGCCTTTTCGGCGATGGATTACATCGTCAACCAAGCGCCGAAGTTACATTATATGTTTGGCGGACAGTTCACCGTCCCGTTGGTGATTCGCGCCGTCGGCGGAGGCGGACGTCAACTCGGCGCGACGCACTCGCAAACGCCCGATGCGATCTTCGCGCATTTCCCCGGTCTTAAGGTCGTGTCGCCTGGGACGCCGGAAGATGCCAAAGGATTACTGAAATCAGCCATACGGTCGAATGACCCGATTCTGTTCATCGAGCATGCCACCATGTATCAAGTGCGCGGCGAGGTTCCCGAAGGCGAGTATCTCATCCCGATTGGAAAATCCAAAGTGCAACGCGCGGGTAAAGACCTCACCATCGTCACGTATTGCAAAGGTCTCGAACTTTCGATGAAAGCCGCGGATGAATTATCCAAAGAAGGAATCGAAGCAGAGATCGTTGACCTGCGCACGTTGCGTCCGCTCGATATGGAGCCCGTTCTCGAATCGTTCAAGAAAACGAATCGCGCGATTGTCGTCGAAGAAGGTTGGAAGTCGTACGGCGTGGGCAGTGAAGTTGTCAGCCGCATGTACGAAGAAGCGTTCGATTACATCGACGCGCCGATCCTGCGCGTGGCGCAAAAAGAAGTTCCGCTTCCGTACAACCGCGCGCTCGAACAAGCCGCATTGCCGCAAGTGCCAGATATCGTCGCCGCGGCAAAGGAGGTCTTGCGATAATGGCTGAAACGATCAACATGCCCAAACTCGGTTTCGACATGGCGGAGGGCACGCTCGTCCGCTGGGTGAAACAGGTCGGCGAAAATATCAACAAAGGCGATGTGCTCGCCGAGATCGAAACCGACAAAGCCACCGTTGAGGTGGAGTCGCCTGCGGGCGGCGTTGTTCTGCAACTCATCGTCAATCAAGGCGATGTTGTGCCGGTGAATGCGCCGATTGCGGTGGTTGGTGTTGCGGGGGAAGTTGTCAGTGAACACGCTTCGCGGTCAGTGAGCAGTGAGCAGTCGAAAGTGGAAAGTGGAAAGAAGAAAGAGGAAAGTGTGGCGGATGAAAAGCCGGTTCAATCGCCGGGGCAATCTGCTTCAGTTCCCTCGACAGTTTCCACGCCTTCAGACGGCGCGATCAAAGCGTCGCCTCTTGCAAAGAAGATCGCGCGTGACAACAACATCAACCTCGCCCAACTCCAGGGGACAGGTCCCGGCGGACGCGTGGTTCGCAAGGATGTGGAATCAGTTATTAGTGATAAGTCATCAGTGAGCAGTAAACAGTCCGCGCCATCGATTTACCAATTACCAATTACTACCCCTGACGACGAAGTCGTTCAGTTAACCAAACTCCGCCAAGCCATCGCTCGCCGCATGACGGAATCGAAAACGTCCGTTCCGCATTTCTATGTGAGTCACGAATACAACATGGGCGCGGTCATGGCGATGCGAAAACAAGTCAACGAATATTTGCCCGATAACGAAAAACTTTCGGTCAATGATTTCATCGTGAAAGCGGTTGCGCTGGCGTTGCGCGAATTCCCGAACCTCAACGCGACCTTCGCGGGCGATAAAGTCGTCCGTCACGGCGCGGTGAATGTGGGAGTCGCTGTGGCTGTCACTGGCGGTCTGTTGACCGTTGTCAACAAGAACACGGATCAAATGCCTCTCCGCCAAATCTCTGCGGACGTGAAGCAAAAAGTCGCCCGCGCGCGTGATGGCAAGGTCAAGCCCGATGATATCGAAGGCTCGACCTTCTCGATCAGCAATTTGGGCATGTACGATGTAGAGAACTTCATCGCCATCGTCAACCCGCCCGAAGCCGCGATCCTTGCCGTCGGTTCGGCGCGTCAAGTCCCCGTTGTTGAAAACGGCGAGATCAAAGTCGGATGGCGCATGAAAGCCACAGTCTCCGTTGACCACCGCGTCAGCGACGGCGCGGAGGCGGCGCAGTTCATGCAGTCACTGGCAAAGTATTTGGAAACGCCCGCGCTGATGTTGGTGTAAAAATGTAGAACTCCGAGTTTTTCAAAAACTCGGAGTTCTTGCTTATGCTATACCGCGCGCGGTCACAAATTGCGGTTTTATAGGACTGACGCAGTTGAACCTGTTGCGCCGTAGTTGCGCTGCGGCGGCGGCAGTACAACTGCCCGCCAACTGCGTAAGTCCTGTTTTATAAAAAGGAAAAGCAGAATTCTCTACCGTACATGAGAAGATTTTTACCGCAAAGCACGCTAAGGTCGCCAGGTTAAAAAGGTTTTCTTTGCGTTCTTTGCGGGTGTCGCATGGCGCCATGGCGACACTTAGCGGTGCACATGTACGGTAGAGAGAAGCAGAATAAACAGGCTGAAAAATCTTTTTTTCATGTTGTCTCTCCGTTGATGCCATCGCGCGAATGGGCATGGCGCCTCATTTCACCATCAACCAGATTCCCGCCGCCAATGCAATCAGGCTGATGGCGATATTGATCAGCCCGCGCGCGCGATATCCAAAGTCGACGGCTCCGCTTCTTTCTTCGGGACGTCTGCCACTGCCGGCGATCAAGCGGATCAGCCCGAAGAGCAGGGTGAAAAAGCCAAAGGCGACGAGCAGGATGCCCCATCCGCGCGAAGACCCAACCAAGCCTGAGAGATAACCGCCTGCCGCGCCGGGACTCGCCCATTCGAGAAAGGCGTACAACGTAACGCCCGCCCCAAACAGGAAGATGATCACGCCGAACAATCGCGCGGGCAACCCGGAAAAATATTCGCGCCTGCTGTGCCGCCGGTTGAACAGCCTGATCTCGCCATTGGCGAAGGTTTCGATTCCCAGCAGAACGCCGAAGGAGCCGAAGAGTCCCAGCGCAAGCGGAATGAGATGCGGCAAGTTGAACTCTTCGGCGGCATACGCCATTCCGCCAGCGACGACGAACACAGGGACAGCCAGTTTGTCGGCGATGTTCATGGAGCGCGGCACTCGTAGATCGGAACCACGCCGGGAATCTCCGCCCAATTACAGCCATTGGAGATACAGGCGCGTTTGTCGGTGTATTGCGAGCAGGAGGGGGTCGAGCCGCCTCCGCACGCCTCCACAGTGATGTCGGAGTATAACGTCGTGCGGATGGAGGTATCGCCGTTCGTTTGCTGAAGGACGATCTGATATTGCAGGGTGGCGACATCGAATGGGATCGCGCCTCCCAACGCGGACGTGGGGTTGATCGTCCGCTCGTAGAGGTCGCCGCCCGTCGGGTTCATCGCAATGCCCTGAAACTCTGTCGAGGAATTGTTTGTTTGAAAGCGATAGAATAACACGACGGCTGTGATGGCGTTAGGCGAGACAGCGCGCGCCACGAAAGTGACCTCTGTGGGTCCGCAGTTTGCGCCGCCGAGGTAGACGAGGTTCGTGGAGATGCGTTCTACTGTGATATTGCCAGCCGGAGGCGTGGGAGTTCCGGCTTGGACCACAATATCCGCATACATACTTGGCATCGAGTCTCCGCCGCCGAATGTGATGGGTATCTTGCCGCCATTCGGGGCGACTAGATTCCATGCGCCCACGTACCAGCCATCCGTCAAGGGCGCGGTTTGAGGGAGCGGGATGATAACCTGCTGACCGGGAGGCACCGGGACGGACACGAGAGAGCCGAAAGGCAAATCCAACGACACGCTCATGGGCGAGCCGCCCTCGGATGGCGACGGTCCGCCGGTAAAAACGAAACGATAGTCTGCGTTCCACACGCAAGTTCCCGTATTCTGAATCGTCCATGTTTTGGTAAATTGCTGTCCAGGCAACATGTGGGACTTCTGCAATGGGGACTCGGATACGACATCCAACTTGTCAATGCAGTCCGCTGAAGCGGGCGCGGGCGTGGAGGTTGAAGTTCCGCCCTCGATGATCAGGCTGGTCTCCGCGTAGGCGGACCAATTCCCGGCGTTATCTTGCGCGCGGAGTTGCAGAAAATATTCGCCGGGTTCGGTCACTCCGCAGTCTTGCGTGAGGGTGACGAGCGACCCGCTCGTATCGGGGCTAGAGAGGGCAAGAGCGTTCGCGCCGTTGATCGTAAGCTCGAATTGCGCAATGCCCGCCGGCGACGCGCCATGCGCGACGATGAGGCACGGGTTAGGCGGAACGTGGATCGTCCCGGGTAGAGGCGCATCGAACCACGCTTGCGGCGCATTGGACAACCCGTTGTTTTCAGCGGAGGTTGGCGCGCATGCCGAAATCAGCGCAAGGACGAACAGGAAGATGATACATTTTTTTCTTGCGTTCATTATTTTCTCCTGCCCTATGGGGCGAAATAGTAAATATCCAATTGGAAATTGCCCAGCCCGGAGAGGCATGAGCCGGACCCATCATCATACGGATGCGGGGCGGCGGCTGGCGCGAGGATGAAGCCGTGATTGCTGGATGGATCCTTTATCCAATCAACCACCGCCTGCGTCACGCTGGCTTGATTCATGTAATTGGACATGGATGTGAGAGGGGTGTTGTACGTTAGGGATGTCAATGATGGACTGCTTGCAAAATGTATGCCCGCGCTCAGCCCGCTCCAATCTTTTTTTGCTTTGCCTATGGCGCTGATGCACGAGGCGGGTTTCGGCGCGGCTATGCCGGTGGCGCCGTAGTTCATGAATACCGTTGAAAATCGCAGATCGGCGTTTTGAACGACCGCGTTCGGCGGCAGGCTTAAACTGATATCGAATTTGACGCCTGCGGAGTAGTGTCCTTCACGATAACAGTCATCGTCATCCACGATGTACGAACCCACCAGGACCTGCCCGTTTTGGTTGCCGAAACCGTTGTTTTGATTCTTATATTTATAGGTTTCTGCCCCGCCATAATCGTCGCAGTCGCCGTCTTGAATCCATTGCCCGCCGGTGGTTAGCCATTGCGCCGCTGGCGTGATCGTTACTTTTTTCGCAGCGGGCGGTTGCCCGGGACAATACGTAGCCATTTCCGAAACGCCCATACCGGGGTAATCTATGTATGCCTCCACGCCGTAGCATTTTGCTCCCCACGGCAGCGGCAGGAAGGCGACCCGCATGGCGGAGGGGTGAACGTCTGCCAGAAATTTTTTCGCTTGAGTCGCCGGGTCAATCTCATACACGCCATACCCGGCAATTTCAGTCGCGCCATATTGACAAAAGCCGGGCCAGCAGGCTTCGGGCTTCCATTCCCATTCCAGAATAATGTTTTGTTTCACCTTGGCGTTCATGACCCCGGGACATAAGAATCCCGCCACGATCGGGTCTCCATGCGCGAGGCAATCTGCCGCGTTGGAAGGTTCTCGAAGCGCGTATGGCGGAGGCACGCTGTTCACGCCTAAAAATTTATCCTCCTTGATCGGCGGGAGTTTTGGCAAGCCTTTCAACACAAATCCTTCGCCGCTGATCGTCACCTCCGCGGAAGGATTGAGAACGTCGAATTTTGATTCTCCCTGCCCGAGGAATTTCAATGCGCCGGCAAGCCAGCCCCAGCACTGCGCTTGAATGACCCCCGTTTGGTTGGGGAAGATCACATCGAATTGCGCGTACGGATTGATGTCGTCTAAAAAACTAAACGGCGGCTTCGGCATTTTTTCCCAGATGCCGTTTCCAGCGGATGTGTAGCAATACGAATCGTCAACGGGTTGTAGGGGAGTGAACGTCCATGAAATGTAGACCGGAATAAATTCCAATCCGGCGCCTTGCCCGCCTCCCGGCGCGGACCCTCCGCCGGGCGCGCCCTGCCCGACAGGAATCTTCACCGGTTGCCCATCTGGCAGTGGGGCGTTCGGGTCAAGTTGCGGATTCGTCTTTTGTATTTCTTCAGGCGACGCGCCGTATCCTGAACCGATCTCATTTGGGGTTTGATTTTCCCCGGCAAATACCTGTATCACGCCGTTGCCCGCCAAAACATTGACGATAACGGTCTGTGAATTCCCGGTCTCGCCTTTGGCGTTGGTGGCGCGCGCGGTGAATGTGTGAATGCCGGGCGTAAATGCCTGCCACGTCCATGCGGCGGTATCCGGCGGGTTTGCCGACCCGAACGGCTTGCCATCCACGAACAGTTCGATGCCGGCGATGGAGTCGGGCGCGACAGCCTGCGCGCTGACGGAAACATAATCGCCCGCGCTCACTTCCTCTCCGCTGGCGGGAGAAGTGATGAAAACAAGAATGGAAGAATCCAACGGTTCCTCGAAGGCGGGCGGGCTCGACCGTACAAGCAACAGCCCGCCCCCTCCAACAACGAGGAAGAGGACGAGCAGGATTCCCAGAAAACATCCCCAGCGGACGGATCGGTTTTTCATTGGCTTCTCCTTATGCGAATCCGCGCGAGTGACGGATGGCTCGGTAGGGACTTCGCTCCACGAAACCTGCCAACCGCTCCCGTCCTTTTTGCGAACCAACTTTCGGTACACGCGCCGCGTTTGCATTACGCTCAGAATAGCAAATCACATGCAAAACCACATGACATAATTTTCCAGTTTTCTTCGGTTTATAATTTCCGCATGAAGAAAAATCAGACAAGATCCGACCGAATAAGCGGGGAGTCTGATGATTTCGGCTCGTTCCTAAAATATCTTCGTTTGCGCGCCGGGTTGGGTCAGCGCGATCTCGGCATCGCGGTTGGATACGGCGAGGCGCAAATTTCACGCCTTGAACACAATCATCGCCTGCCCGATCTCGAAATGGTGCGCGCGCGATTCATTCCCGCGCTGGAGTTGGACGATCAGCCCGAATTGGCGAAGCGACTCGTCGAATTAGCGCGCCGGTCTTTGCAGGCAGGCGATGAGGATGAGTCTCAGGTGGAAGAGATGGGGATATTGGAGGCGATCCCCTCAACGATGGGCTCGCAGGTCGCTCGCCAGTCTGTGGCAGATTCGATTCAAGGCGCGCTGGAGCGAAACCGCGTTGTTTTAGTGTATGGGTTTCCCGGCGTCGGAAAAAGCGCGCTCTGCGGCGCGATCATGAGACGCGCGTACGAGTCGAAACAGCCGGTGTTCTGGCATACGGCTCACAGGGCAGACCCTGCGCCGTTTGAAACGCTCCTGCGGCAATTGGCGTTGTTCCTCGTGGCGCAAGGGGTCGAAGACGCCGCGCTGTGGATCCAGCCGGGCGGGCTTCCCATCGAAGCGGCGCTCTCGTCTCTTGCGGAGCATCTGCGTTCTTTACAACCTCTTGTCTGCGTGGATGAATTTCATCATCTCGCCGCTCGCGAGCAAGCGGTTGCGATGACCGAGAAACTGATCGGCGAAAGCCGCTCGCGCTTCCTGTTCGCTTCGCGCGAGCGCGTTGCGATCGCGGGCGCCGAGGCGATCCTGTTGACCGGGATGAGCGAAAAAGAATCGCGCGAATTGGCGAAGTCGCTCGATGTGTCGCTTACCGACGATGCGTTCCATTCCCTGTTCGAGATCACGCAGGGCAACCCGATGATGTTGAAGTTGGCGAGCCAAGCCATTCGGCGCGAGCCCGCGCATACGGATCAATTCCTGCGAGCGCTTTCCACACAGCGCGAAGTCGCATCTTTTCTTGTGGAGAATGCCCTGCAAGGACTCCCGCCCTCCGCATTGAACCTCCTTTCGTTGATCTCGATTTTCAGGCAACCCGTCAACCTGCTCGATATTGACATCGTCCAACGCTTGCGCGAGGCGGAGTTGGCGACAGCGTTGGACGAGGCGTTGTCTGTGTTGCAAAAACGACAATTCTTCGATAACCCTGTCGAAGCGCGGCTACACCCGCTTTTGAAGGAACATCTCGAAGCGATCTTGAACGCGCGTCCGGAATTGCATCGCGCGCTTCACGAACTCGCGGCGCGACATCTCCGCGCGGTTGCCCCGCATTCGCTGGAAGCGCTCCATCATCTTACGCAGGCGAACGACGCGCCGGAAGTGTTGCAATACGTTCGGTCTGCGCATCTGCATTGGGATTCGACCGGGCAGGGCGAGTACGCCGCCGATCTGATCGCCTCCATGTTGAATCGAACTCGCAACACTCCCGCGTGGAACGCTCCACTGGAAGCGCAACTCCTTTCCTATCGCGGTCAACTGCTGATGAGCGGACGACGAGCCGCCGAAGCCGAGGCAGATTTTCGTCAGGCGTTGTCGCTTGCCAACGCGGCAGACGCTTTGCCGCCGGAGCGCTTCTCGATCTCTTTGCGACTCGCCCGATTCTTGTTACAGCGCGGGAAAGCGGCGGAGGCAGATCAACTGTGCGACGAAGCCGAACGTATCGCCGCCTCGAATCCGGATCCCAGCCTGCTCGCCGAGGCGTATGCCGTTCGCTGCACCTTGAGGCTGATCCAATCGCGCTTCGACGACGCGGCGGGGCTTGCCCAGCGCGCGCTCGATCTCGCCGAACCGCTGGAACATACTCACATCCAACTCGTGGCGGGCGCGCGGACCATGGCTTACAACACGCTGGGTATCGTCTCGCACATCCGGCGCGACATCCCCGCCGCGCTCGCCCATTGGCGCAATGCGGAAGACGCGGCGCTATTGGCGGGCAATCTGCGCACGGCGTTTCGCATCAAAGGCAATATCGGCGGTTTGCGCTTCGATCAAGGCGAACTCGACGACGCCCGCCAAACGTATGAGGAAATTCTGGATGCGACGCAAGCGCTGGGCGATATCTTTGCGCTCGGAAAAATCTTGAACGCGCTCGGCGCGATCTATCATTTGCAAGCGCGTCCCGCCGAGGCGTTGGAGCTTTTAGACAAGGCGAGAAAATTGAAGCGGTTGATCGGCGATGCGCAAGGCGAGGCGACCACCGACAACCAGCGCGCGCAAGTTCTGCTCGGAACCGGACGCGCCGCAGAGGCGCGGCAAGTTATGGAACGCCTGCTCAAACAAACCGAAGAGACCGGCGAAACGCGCTGGCGCGCGTCTTACCTCGACACCTTGGGGATGATCCTGCTGGGGTTGGGAGAATTCGATGAGGCGCGTCTGCGGCTGGAGGAGGCATCGTCGCTCCCCGGCGCCGCGGCAGACCCGCAACTCAACACATACCTTCGAAATCACCTCGCGCTCGCGTGTTTGGGTCTCGGGGAGACGGTGGAGGCGGAAAAGTTATTGACCAAAACGGAGGGCATGTTGAACAGCGGCATGGTCGCATTGGAGAGCCGGCTGGTCGAGGCGTTGGTCTCTGCGGAGCGCGGCAGGCAGGCGAACGCGCTCGACGCGCTGAAATCCATTGAAGAAGACGCAACGCGCCAAACGCTGTGCTTTTTTGCCGGCATGGCGCGCCATGCGCGCGAAGCGATCAAAGATGGGAATTCGATCGGTCGCTGTGTTTCTGTGTTGGTTTGCGGCGGGGCGTTGGAGAACTAATTGCTACGGAACGTAGTACTCAACTTGCAAGATCGGGTGTGATGTGGCGGAGTAGTAATTTCCGCTATAAAACCGAATCCAATCGTTGCCCCGGTCCGCGTTATCAGGAAGTTGGAAGCGCAAGCGGAACTCGGTCGCGCCGGTTAAATTGATATATTGCAATGCGGATGGATCTAATGCCGCCCAATACCAGTCGGTGATCGGGTTATTGAGGATCATCCCCGCACTGCTCAGGCTGGCTGGCGCTTGAAAATCTCCGCGGTCGAGGCTATTGACCCCCAGCACACCGGAGGAGCCGAAATATCCCTTTCGTATGTCCACGACGATGTTCTGGTGCGTGGTGAACGGGTTGGTTCCCATGTAACTCTGACTGCGGATCATCAGCGTCACTTTGGTCACAACGGCGTTATCGGGCAACGAAGCCGTCGAAAAGTGAAGGATGGAAATATATTGCCGGTCGCGGTTATCGTCGCCGAGGATGAATGTGGACTCGGACGCGTTGCGTGTTCCGCCGCGCTCGCTGGTCTTTTGTGATTCAAGGATCCAACCGTCGTTTGACCCGACCGACCTGAAAACTACAGTGACAGGGATTGGCGCGGGCTTGTTGATCGCGTATATTTCACCATTTAAGAAATTTCCATTGCCGGCGCCCACGCCGCCAAGCGGCTGATTGATCGAGTCGCGGATGCTGTCGTCGTCCAGCACATGCAGTTGAATCGTCCCATTGCCTGCGCCGGTGTTCACTTGCACCACATAGCTCGCGCCCATTTCCGGTGTAACCCCCGCGATTGAAGCGCCGCCGACTCCGGCTGTGGTCAACACAAAATCTACAAACGGCGCAGACCAATCCACGCCGGTCACATGTTCAGAAAATACCACGCGGAAGCGGACGATGGCTGAATTGGCGGGAGATGCGTCCACGCGCGTGACAGATAGCACTGTCGGGGGTGAATCGACCGGGAACGGCGTCAGGCTTGGCGTGGTTTGAGTCGGCGGGAGTCCAGTTGTGGCTATCTGCGTGACCGGGAATGACGTGATGGACGGGGTGAATATGGGAGTCGGCGTTTGAAAGATCGCGGTCGATGTTGAAGTGAGTGTTGGGAATAGCGTAGGCGTGGATGTGAATACCGCGCCAAATTCGAACGCGCCGCGATCGGGCGCCGAGCCGCTGTATGAATCGTTGATGCCGGGGATGGATACGCCTCGATCCACATTCGGGCTGGATGCGCTCAGGGCGAAGTTTCCGCCGGTGGGGTCCGCCAGCCCCGGTGGCGAGTCGGTACCGGCGCACTCGAGTCCCGATGCCTTGCAGAAATTGCCGATGCGGTTGTAATTTGCGTTTTCCCATTTGAAATGCGGATTGCTCGAGGCGCGGGTGTTATAGAGGTTGTCGTTGTTCCAATCGTTGTTGGTCGAGCCGCTGGTCTTTTCGGAAAATGTAAACCCGCTCACTTGAAAAATATTGTTGCGCATGACGGTGTTATGAATGGGGCTGATCAGATCCATGCCGTTGGCGTCGGGCGAGTTCGTCCATGCGGTATTGTGATAGATCATCACCGCGCCGTCTGAGTTGCGATCCCATTTGAACGCTTTGTTCGTGAAATTCGTGATGGTGTTGCGCGTCACCCACACGGGACCCACTGTGATCGGCGCAAGCGAAATGCCGCTAAAGGCGCGGTCGATGGTGTTGTTGCGGAAGCGCTGATTAATGCACGCGCCTTCGGGTTCCAAACCGTCATCGGCGATATCGTATATGCGGTTATTGTAGATATCCGCATCGAAAGCAATGGCTGGGTCTTCGCCCGCAGGTCCGGAAACGCCAGTGTAGATGCCATTGAAGATATGATGGATCTGATTCCCGCGCGCGATGGCGCCGTTATGCCCGCGTAAGACGATGCCCGTTCCCTCGTGCGCGCTTCCTTTCACGGCGTCCCATTGCCAATTGCCCGCTGTCGGATCGTAGATTTCGTTGTGCTCGATGCGCGTATCGTTGCCGAGGTTTTCGCCGCCCGTCCAATTGATAAATATGCCCAGTTGCATGTTGTGGATCTTGTTGCGGCGGATCACTACATGAGATGAATTCAAAGAACACACGCCGCACCCATCGGTGCGCGTGCCGTAAAAGCGCATTTCGAATCCTTCGATCCAGATCCATTCGCGCCCGTTCACGTCAAAAGCATGGTTGAAACGCGGCGCTTGCCAGGCGCGCGCCGCCGGATCGTCCGCGGAACGCGCATAAAGCCGCAAGGTTGCCGCTTCAAAAAACCAACCCTCGGCAATCGGCGTGTTGTTATGTCCTATGCCGTTATTCAACCCGTTCATCGATTCGTATTGATACATGCGCTTGCCGTCCCGCGCGAGATAACCGATGGCGCCGCCTATTTGTGTAAACCAGATATTGGATTTTCCCACTGCCTGAGTCCAGACACTGCCCGAAAGAGTATCTGCCCCTTCGAGGATGGCGCCTCCTCCCTCCGCCTTGACCTGGATCCAGTTCCCCGGCGTTCCCGAAGCGGGGAACTGGACGTTTTCACGATACACCCCGTCTGCAACAAGGATTTGGGTACCGGCGACTGCCGCATTGACCGCTTCTTGAATTGTTCGGTACGGCGCGGCGACTGAGCCGTTTCCACCGGGCGCCGCATCATCGTTAACGCGCAGGACGACAGTCGGCGTGAACGAGATTTCATCGGGTTGCGTGACAACAACGCCGGCAATTTCACTGCCCCCATCCACAACCCTCACATCGTACGATGTGGAGGGGGACAGCCCGAAGACACTGCCCGCCAGCCTGCCATCATCGATTCGTTTAAGAGGATGTCCGCGTTTCCAATCGATCGTCCCGGTTTGTCGATAGAACAATTCGGCGGAGGGTGGCAGGTTCGCGCCGCTTGCCACAACCCCCACAGTTTCGATGTTGGCTAGCAGGCTGATCCCCGTGAATGATATTTGTTTGGAGGATGAAATTTTCGCTTGCGGATGGGAAACTTCACGAGTGAACAGGAGGCACACAAGGAACATCGACGCCATCGCGCGAACCATGTTTGGAAATCCAGGCTTCATGATCTTCCTCCGGAGCCTCTTGTGCCGGATGCATCCCCGCCTGACGATCAAAGCTCCATGCGAGAACAAGTTCCTGACGCAGTTTCACTGTGTCAAGACAGATTCCGCGAGACTTGCCGGGCAAACCGATCGGTCTCTTGAATCTTCGTTCCAAACGTATTGTACAACTTAATCGGGTTCGGCGCTGGTTCGCGCCGCGATTTCACCCCTCGTCAATAAAAGAACGGCAAGCAGGATCAACCCGCCTCCCGCCAACCCGGTGGGAGAAAGTTGCTCGTCGAACAAGCTTGCCCCTAAAATAACCGTCACAACCGGTTCCAGAGTGGAGAGCATCGCCGCGTTGGTCGGTCCGACACGTTCCAGCCCCGCTAAAAATGCGACGACGGGAATCGCGGTCGCAATGAACACAATGCCAGCCACGGTAAACCAGCCGGAGTTTGTCGTTGGCAGATGCGCCCCCTCGAACGCCATCATCGTTCCGAACACCGCGCCTGCCGACGCAAAGATTACCGTGGACGATTGCACCGGCGAGACGCGCCTCATCACATTTGCGCCGACGATGATATAGACCGAGTAGATCGCCGCGGCGGCGATTGCCATCACCGCGCCAATCGCCTGCCCGCCTTGCGGATCAACGGTCAATGCGGTGCCAGCCAACGCAAGCGCGAGCGCCACGACCTTGATGCGCGTTATCCGCTCGTGGAACACGATCGCCGAAAGGATCAGCACAAAGAATGGATACAGGTACAACAACAGCGCGACGAGTCCCGCTGAGGCGTATTGGATCGCCGTGAGATACAGGAACGATTGTCCAACATACCCGAACGCGCCCATCCCAATCAATTGGGCGAGTATTTTTCCCCGCGGCAGTGATTCGCGCCGCGCCACCAGCAAAACCCCCATCAGGATTGCCGCCAGCGAAAAACGGAGGAACAGAACGGTAAATGTATCCATGCCGGCGGCATAGGCGTAGCGACCGAAAATGGCAAGCGTTCCAAAGGCGGCGGCAGAGAGGGCAATGAGAAGGATGCCTGTTAATCGTTGCATGAGACGCGAATTATACACACCGACTGATTACCGTACGGTAATCTAACGCACCGACAGCAAACGTGGTTTCCCGAAAAATCATTTGAGACACCCGCGCGAGACGCATCCACCGGGCTTTCGGACAATTTCCCACCTCTCTTTTTTGACAATTGCGGAAACAGCCATTTTGTTTGACGTGTTCCCTCGCTTGCAAGTATAATCTTTCAATCTCCCACGGTGGGAGATTTTATTGAGGCAACCATGGCTCTGCGCGGCAACTTACGCGATTTCACTATTACTCAACTGCTCAACTTGATCAACCTTGCTCAAAAAACCGGCACCCTCGTGGTGGATGGACCCAGCGAGCAGGCGTACGTGTCGTTCCGCGATGGGAAACTGGCATACGCTAAAGTAGGGCAGGATGATGGGAGCCTTGCGGCGGTCCTTCACAAAGCCAATAAATTGACCGTCAATCAATATCGCGCCATCGTCGAGCGCGCGGGCAAGATCAACGACAAAGAACTGGGATTGTTGCTCATCAACGCGGGGTATTTGTCGCAGGAGGAAATCCTCGCCAACCTGCAATCGTATTTTACCGACGCGCTTCGCCGCCTGTTCACCTGGGTGGAAGGGTTCTTCCGCTTCGAAAGTGAAATGATGGCGCCCGAAGACCGCATCAACGTGCGGCTTGACCTGGAAAACATCATTATCGAAGGTTCGCGCCAATTGCGCGAGTGGGAGCAGTTGCAAGACGAGATCCCCAGCCTCGATATGGCGTTGAAGTTCACCGACCGCCCAATGAAGAACGTGAACCTGAGCGTGGAAGAGTGGCGCGTGGTTTCATTCATCAACCCCAAGAACTCAATGAAGCAGATCGCGCAGACCAACAAGATGAACGATATCGAAATTCGACGGATCGTTTACGGCTTGTTACAGGCTGGGCTGGTGGAGATCGTTCGTCCCGAAGGGATGGTCGTTCAACAAAGCCCGAAGATGTTCCCGACGCAGGATAAAGCGGAACAGAAGTCGCTGGTGAACAAATTGATCGGGCGAATACGCTCGCTTTAAAGGAACAGGCGGAAGGATAAGTTATTATGCAAACAGTCAAAATGGTCGTTACCGGTCCGTTCAGCGCGGGCAAGACGGAATTCATCCAATCGGTCAGCGAGATCGATGTGGTTTCGACAGAGCGTAAAATTTCCAACGCGGCGGAGAAATCCGTCAAAGAAGCGACAACCGTGGCGATGGACTTCGGTCGCATTACCGTGAACGACGATCTCGTGCTGTATCTTTTCGGAACGCCCGGTCAAAAACGCTTCGACTTCATGTGGGAAATCCTTTCCGAAGGCATGCTCGGCTTCATTGTGATGGTCGACAGCACCCGCCCCGAAACCTTCCGCGAAGCGCGCTCGATCCTCGAAACCTTCCGCGCCTACGCGCCCACCCCTTATGTGGTCGCCGCAAACAAGCAGGATATGGAAGACGCCTGGGACCTCGAGGACATGCGCCACGCCCTGCGCCTCGACGGAAAAGTAAAACTTCTGCCGTGCGTTGCCACCGACAAAGGCACTGTCAAGACCGTGCTCGTCGAACTGCTTACCAACGTTCTCGCAGAGTTGAAATAATTTTCTGTGTCTTCCATAACCACCGATCAAGGAATCGTTCATTATGAGGTGTTCGGGCGCGGCAAGCCCGTCATCCTCCTGCATGGCTGGCTGGGCTCGTGGGGCCTGTGGCAGGAAACGATGGCATACCTCGGTAAATCCTACCGCACCTACGCGCTCGACTTTTGGGGTTTTGGCGAATCGGGCAAGAAGCGCGAGACCTACGCCATACAAGATTTTGTCAGCCTGGTCAACCAGTTCATGGAGCAGTTGGGCATCTCGCATGCGCCGCTGGTTGGTCACAGTATGGGAGGCACGGTCAGCCTCTCGGTGGCGATCCGCTATCCCGAACGCGTCAGCAAAGTAGTCGTGGTCGGCTCGCCGATCATCGGCTCCTCGCTGGCTATCCCGTTGAAACTGGCTGGATACAAACCCATTGCCTTCATGCTCTTCAACATGATGGGCGTCTTCCGCTTTGGCGTGCGAGTCGCTTCGCCCTTCATCTGTCGCGACGAACGCTTCGCGGAAATGATGGACCGGGACCTCTCGCGGACGACCGTCGAATCATTCCTCCTTTCGATTGCTTCCCTTCGTCGAACGGATCTACGACCCATGCTAGACCAGGTCAAAGTGCCCGCCTTGGGCATCTACGGCGACCGAGATATTATCGTGCACCCCAAGCAATGGCAACCCATGCAACAGGGAATCGCTCATGCGCAGGTCGAACGATTCCCCCTACTGGGCCACTTCCCCATGCTCGAAGAGCCGCGCGTGTTTGCAGAAAAACTTAAAGCCTTCCTCGACCAAGATAGCGCCGCACTCGCGCGAAAGACCTCCCCCCGGGCTGTTCCACAAAAAACATCACCCTCGGTGACCTTGTAACATCATGATCGACACCTTCCATTATCCGAATCGTATGGGGCGGATCATTTTGCTATCCATGGAAGAAGTGATGGGGCGCAACGGCGTCAACGCCGTGTTGAATCTTTCCTCCCATAAAACATTGATCGAAAATTACCCAGCCGATGATTCGAAACTGAATTTTCCCTTTTCCACCGTAAGCGCGCTGGGCGGAACGTTGGAGCAGGTCTACGGTCCGCACGGCGGACGCGGGCTGGCGACCCGCATCGGGCGCGCCTGTTTCAATTACGGAGTCCGCCAATATAGCGGGCAAATGGGGCTGACCGAGATGGCGTTCCGACTGTTGCCCCTGCCCGCCAAGTTAAACGCGGGCGCGCGGGCGTTTGCCGAACTGTTCAATAAGTTCACCGACCAGCGCGTGCGGATCGAGGAAAATGGGAACACTTTGCTTTGGCACATCGAACGCTGTCCCTTGTGTTGGGAGAGGCGGTCGCATGAACCGGTCTGTCATCTGGCGGTCGGGTTATTGCAAGAAGCCTTGTATTGGTTGAGCGGAGGGAAGATCTTCCACGTGGAAGAACAAACATGCATCGCCGCGGGAGACCAAACCTGCGCGATCGCGATCGATCCCTCGCCGATGTTATAAATCACAATTGACAAGGCTTCACGAAAGTTCTATCGGCGCGATTTGCCAGGCGCTATGAGCCTCATCGGAACCGGTCGGCATGAACTGCCGGCTAGCGAAGCGACTTGACCCTTTGTCCATTGGAATATACGTTGAACCTGTGCCTTCGCGCGTATCCGATCAATGTGATCCCATACAATTCAGCCATTTCGATCGAGAGCGAACTCGGAGAGGTGCGCGAGATTAGGATCGGCGCGCCCAGCCGCGCGGCTTTTTGAAGCATCTCGGAACTAATGCGCCCGGTGCTGATGAGAATTTTTGTTTCGGGGAATTCATTGTTCAGCACGCACTGTCCCGCAATCTTATCGAGCGTGTTGTGCCTGCCGATATCTTCCGCGGAGAAAACGATCTTTTCCCCATTACTGAGCGCAGAAGTGTGAACCCCGCCGGTCTCGCGATAGAGTTCCTGCGCGGCAAAAAGATCTTCCACCAGAGCGCTGATTTGTTCAGGATCGAATTGAGGCTCGTGGGATTTGAATGAGACCTCCACACGGGCGAGGGTTTCCACCGCGGTCAGCCCGCCCGCGCAACCCGACGTTCTCTTCCACGATTTGGGCTGTTCCACACTCCGATTGAGCCACACATCCACGTTGTCGCCGTGTTCGCACAAGCGCACATCGGCAACCTCATCCATGCGCTGGATGATGTTTTCGTTGTACAGGAACCCAACCGCCATGGCTTCGAGATCGACCGGGGTGCACATAAACGTCAGCCAGACCTCCCCGTTGACGGTGAGCGACACCGGCGCTTCGACGATGGTCTCAGCGTCGTAGCCTTCCCATTTTTTGAATTCGTATCTTTCGTAGTGGATCGATTTTTGAGGGGAAATCATTCAATCTCCTGCGCCTGTTGCGGCGCGGCATGGATTGTACCCGAAGGCGTCACCCTGTGGTTGTTCGGCGCGGTTAAGGGAGCGGCTATTTCGGTGTGTAAAGACACAGAGACCGCAGAGATTTTGAGGTTTTCTCTCTGCGGTCTCTGTGTTCTCTAGGGTGAAGAGGGTTTTCACACACACTTGCTTCGCCTCATCCCTCGGTTCGCTAGGGCGCTCCGAAGACCACTGCGTAATATCCAAAATCACCGAAGAATGAATACCCCACGCCAACCTCTGTATATTTTGTGGTGAGCAGATTTTGCCCATGCCTTGGATCGGTTTGGTCGGTTGCCCACCATGCGACCACCTCTTGCCCGGAGGGTGGCGGGTTGCGCCCATACACATTTTCGGTCACTGCGCCGGAATATCCGGCGGCGGTGGCGCGTGATTGCGGCGTGGAGCCGTCTGACCCGCTGTGGACGAATAGGCTGTTGCATGCCATGTCGTTGCTGTGCGCTTGCGCGGCGGCGGTTAACGCGGGGTTGACGGTTAACGCCGGGAGGCCGTTATCTGCGCGGTAGGCGTTGACCGCATCCACGACCGCGCTCGTGTTCGTTGAACTGACGGTAAACGCGCAAGTTGCCGAAGCAGACCCAGGTCCGCCTGACGCAGTGGTTGCCATCCCGACGGTGATGATGATCCACAGCGAGGTGCCGTTGTCGATCGGCATGGCTTCGCCGGCAGGGTTGCGCAGTTCGTAGTCGCCTCGGTAGGCGGCGTCTTTAGCCGGCGCGATCATGTTCACAGATATATCCAGTGTTTTGCCCGGTTGCGTGGCGCTGAGCGGCTTGGAATCTGGCGCGCCCATTTGTTCGCCGCTGGTGAATACAAGCGTGTATTTGTCGGTCCAGGCGCAGGTGCCGGTATTTTTCACGCGCCAGGTTTTGACGAACGCTTCGCTTTGATCGAGGTTGGTGTTATCTGGCACGGTCACATCGGACACGAAGGCGGCGCTGTCGGCACAACCTGACGAATTCGACTTGGCTGTAGGCGCGGCGGATGATGTGGCGCTTGCTTTGGATGCGGGCGCGGCAGGCGAGGGGAGATTTGCCTCAGACGCGGGCGCGGGAAGAGTGGTTGGATTCTCGTCAGGTGTGGACGTTCCTCCAGCCGCGCAGGCTGAGAGCGCCAGCGTCAACAGGGCAACCAGGGAAAACGTTTTGCGGAACATGATATCGTCTCCTTAATGGGTGAACAGTAAACTACCTACCTGACAGATATAAAACAAGACGCAGACATTTGCGCCGAGCGCCAGTGCGGCGCGAACGCTGAAATCGCCGATACAGATGGATTGTTCAGGGTAGCCTCCCCAAAAAATCTGAGTCCGTCTGCGTTTTCACCTGCCCTTGCGGGCGGCGCTGGGGCAGGTGTCCAAAGGTGAATCTGTCGGGTGGCTGGAACAGTAAACAGTGTTTCAATAAAACGCCTTGTTGTCTTGCTAAAAGGTTGCAGGTTGTTTTTAATTGGGGTAGTTGGGTTATGGAACATGACGATTGCTCTGTCTTGCGGGCATTTCTCAAGAGGGGGAGAAATAGCCGTCCACGAGTGGGATCACGAATACTTCAACAGGCTCAGTGCAAACGTGTGTGAAGGGAGGACAAGCTCATTTGTTTCTTCGCGGTTGGAATTCGTAAAGGGTTATTCTGAAGAGCGGCGCGTTTTTCTTCGGCAGGTAGAACTTTAAATGCAGTCCAAAAGACTTCTGCGGTGACTTAAGTGGTGGTCATAGAATAAATCGGCTCTCCCGTTTCTGACGGGGTTGCGACTCGCAGGAAGATTCTTTTCCACGGATTTTCACGATTTTTTTAAACACTCTGTGTGAATTTGTGAAATCCGTGGCTAAGGTTTTTGGGCTTTCCCGTTAATAACGGTAGAGCCAATAAACCTTCTTGCTGATGGTCAAAAGTATAGCACAACCCAACTGCTAACTGATCACTGATAGCTGCTCACTGATACGTATAAAACCCTCTCCCCGATTTCCTTCCCAAATACCCCGCATCCACCATCTTGCGGAGCAACGGCGCGGGGCGGTATTTGTCTTCGCCGAGATCGCGGTGCAGGACTTCCATGATGAACAGCACCACGTCGAGACCGATCAAATCCGCCAGCGTGAGCGGACCCATCGGATGATTCATTCCGAGTTTCATCACGGCGTCAATCGCTTCTTTCGTGCCGACTCCCTCTTGAAGAGCGAAGATCGCTTCGTTGATCATCGGGCACAAAATGCGATTCGAGATGAAGCCAGGAGAATCATTCGCCTCCCACGCCTCCTTGCCCATGACCTTGCACAGTTCGAGCGTGGTGGATAATGTCTCTTCGCTGGTGGCGAGACCTTTGATGACCTCCACCAGTTTCATCAACGGCACGGGATTCATGAAGTGCATCCCGATCACTTTTTCGGGACGCTTGGTCTGTGCGGCGATCTTCGTGATCGAAATTGACGAGGTGTTACTCGCCAAAATCACGCCTGCGCGCGCGTTGGCGTCCATGTCTTTGAAAATTTTGAATTTGAGTTCGGGGTTTTCCGTCGCGGCTTCGATGACAAAGTCCGCCTCTTTCATCGTGTCCATGTTCGACACGTATTGAATCGCGTCGGCGGAGGCTTTGCCCTCAGCAGTGATCGTCCCTTTTTCGAGCAACTTGCTTGTGGACTTGGCAATCGCCGCTTTGGCTTTCTCCAGCGCGGCGGGCATTACATCCATGCAGGTGACTTGATACCCCGATGTCGCCGCGACTTGCGCGATGCCGTTGCCCATGGTGCCAGCGCCGATGACGAAAATGTGATTGATGGTCATGTGTTTTCCTTTAATCGCGCTGAGCGGAGGGACGGTAATCGTCCGTCCCGCAGACGAAGCGCAGTTGCCACGAGCGCGCTTCGTCTACGACGCCTCTAAATTCATTCGGCGTCTCCGCTCAGCGCGAGAGATTAACCTTGTTGATCTCTCCAAATTTTATAGTTATTCCGAATCTGCTCAATGTGACCAGGAATATGCGACGAATAAATATTCAGCCACTTCTCGAACGTATACGGCTCGTCGTATTGCGGATGTTTTCCTGTGTGTTCAAAAACTTCGTCGGGTTGTTTCTTGAGCAATTCATACGTTGTCTTGCGGACAAGCCTCACGACTTCCAGCGCGTCCTCCCAACTTTGGTCGTGATAATCCAGTTCGATTGCCCACCTGTCCTGATCGTATCCCATGAACGCGCCGCCTGGCTCGACGATCAACTTGCGAGCGCGTAAAGCGGCGTTTGATTCTGAATCTGCCAAATGCACCAACACCTCATGCACGCTCCACTCTTTCGGCTCAGGCTTGAACTTCCACATCTCGCGTGGGATGTCTTTGAGAGTTTCCATGAGCATGGAGTAGCCGTTGCCGTAGAGTTCGATTTTCGAGTCGCGTTCGTGTTTGTCCATTACATTCATACCTCGGTGGTTGAGTAGGGCGGCGGTTGTCCGCCCATATCGAAACCACCGGTATTCAAGATTAATTTTGTTACAAGATTTGCTTTACCGCGTGGTGGTTTCGATACGCCCCTCAAAGAGCATTCGGGGCTACTCAACCACCGTGATACACCTTCAATTCTCCAATCCTCTAATTCTCAATCTCTAATCTCCAGTCTCCAATCTCAACCACGCTTCGACTTCGCCTACGGCTCCGCTCAGCGCGAATTACCAATTACCACTTACTCCTCCACCTCCACCGCCATCGCCACCGCCTCGCCGCCGCCCAAACACAACGACGCGATGCCTCTTTTCAACCCGCGATCTTTCAACGCGTACAACAACGTCGTCAACACGCGCGCGCCGCTTGCGCCGAGCGGATGCCCCAACGCGATCGCGCCGCCGTTGACGTTGACTTTGTCCCAATCCCAGCCTTGGTCTGCGAGCGCGTACCCGTCCGCGAGGACTTGCGCGGCGAAGGCTTCGTTGAGTTCGATCAAATCAACGTCGGATAATTTCCAGTCAATTTTTTTCAACAACTTGGGAATCGCATGAGCGGGCGCGGCGAACAAATATTTCGGTTCGACTGCGGCTTGCGCATACCCCACCACGCGCGCCATCGGCTTCAATTTATTTTTCTCAGCATACGCGCGCGAAGCGATCACAACTGCCGCGCCGCCGTCGTTCATCGGAGATGAATTTCCAGGAGTCACTTTTCCGTTTGCTTTGAACGCGGGCTTGAGTTTGGATAACGCCTCGAGAGTCGAATCTTTGCGCGGACCTTCGTCCGTGTCCACAACCACTTCGCCTTTGCGCGATTCGATTCGGACGGGGACGATCTCAGGCGCGAATCGGCCCGCCGCTTGCGCCTCAACAGCCTTCCCGTGCGAGCGAAGCGCAAAGTT
>WBZY01000229.1_pt1 | contig 47276 bp, 39 predicted proteins | sample 5204191 | NCBI WGS metagenome assembly WBZY01 (sample SAMN12344363, study PRJNA552823) | activated sludge metagenome | biome: Activated sludge suspended growth; feature: Anammox Sidestream; material: Wastewater; isolation source: activated sludge from anammox sidestream of wastewater treatment...
ACTCTATGGATACCGCAACCAATCCCCAGGCGAGCCATTGCCAGATTCGGCCGGGGGTGGAGAACCATGTGTAGTAATCGAAGAAGCCGACGATGGTGACGGCGAGGAGTACTCCCATCGCGCCGATCACTTGCGGATTTTTGCGCGCCTCCACGTTCCGTGAGAACGCTATCCATGGAAGAATCATCAGCAGGAAGTAGAAAATCGCGCCGAACATGCCGGTCTCCAAGCCGACGGTCAGCAAGACAAAATGAGGCGGCTGGTAATTGAAGGTTTCGGGGAGTTGGGGGATTTCCTCTCGAAGGGCGAGCGGCGAAGCGGACATGCCGACTCCGGTCAACGGGTGTTTGGAAAAAATATGATTGGCGGATGCGATGAGGAACAACCGCTCCTGCACCGCACCGCGTTCGGAGCGGACCGTCTCGAACGAACTCCCCGCATTGAAGCGCGCGCCGAAGTAATTTAAATTCAACAGAATAAAAGGCAGGGCAACGAGTATGGCGCATACGAAAAGCGGGATAACAGGTTTGAGAGACGCCCAACCTCGCGCCTTCGCTTCAAACCAGACGATGAAGATTGATCCCGCCGCGAAAGCCAGCCACGCGGACCGGGAGAAAGTCATGAGCAACGCGAGGTTTAGAAGCGCAAAGACAATGACGAGAAGTAGAGAATTTTTTCGGTTACTGCGCAGGTAAACGGTCAATAGGATGAGGAGGCTGAAGGCGAGGCATCCGCCCAAAATGTTGGGGTGATCCGAGAGTCCGTAGGCGCGGAGGAAGCGGACTGTCCCATCTGAAACGATGCTCACGCCGGACCAGGCTGGGTCGAGCAGAAATTCGCCGAAAAATTGCAAACCGACTGAACGTTGAAAGATAGATTGTGGAATCGCAACAACCGCTTGCAACGCGCCTTGCAATCCCACTGCGAGGGCGATACTAAAAATCGAAATTTGTTCGTTGACAATGAAAAGATAAAAGAGAAATAACAGACACAAACGGACAGCGTGATAGAGGGAGAGAGAGCCGTCCACGCTTGAGGCAACTGAAATCAGGGAAGAAGCGGTCAGCCCCGCGAGCGGAATCCACACGAGCGGTGGCCCGAATCGCAATGGCTTGGGATCGAATCGCTTTGCGAATCCCCAGGCGATCAACATAACAAGCAGCGCGATGTCGGGCAGCAAGAGGAGGAAGTCGGTGTAATCGCTGTAGATCGCGGCGACGGGACGCGACTGCAACATCATTCGCAAGCGAACGGGGGCAAGGATGAGCGTTAAATAAAACGCGCTATGCGCGAGTTTCTCTGTCCAATGTGATGCAGGGTATGGGGATGCGAGGACCATTTTCGGAAGGCTTATTATAATGATGAATTAGACGCCCATGTCTGAATTTATCTTCCTCACACAAACGGACTATCATGCCGCGTGACATCGTGGTCAACGGACGGTTCCTCGCGCGGCGCGTGACGGGAAATGAACGATATGGGCGCGAGATTCTGCGTCGCTTCAAGAATGAACATCGAGTTGAGCAGACTCGCACTCAAGGTATTTTGGGTCATGCGTGGGAACAGTTCATCCTGCCGACGAAGTTGAAGCGCGATTCGATCTTATGGTCGCCAGCAAATTCGGGACCGCTTGCGATTCAGAATCAAGCATTGACGATCCACGACCTGAGTCCGCTTGAACATCCCGAATGGTTTACGAGGAGTTATTCGGCTTGGTATTGTTTGTTTTTGCCAATGCTCGCCAAACGAGTCCGTGTTATTTTCACGCCTTCGGAATATGTGAAGCAAAAGGTAATAAGGCGGTTTGGGGTCGAGAATGTGATCGTCACGCCGAACGGAGTAGACACGTCTGTATTTCGCCCCGAAACAAAACAAGGTGTAATTGATTTCCCCAAAAAGTATGTTTTGTTCGTTGGTTCGCTTCAACCTCGCAAGAATCTCGAAGGCTTGATGAGGGCATGGCATCGGGTCAAAGGTAAGTTCGCGGATACCTGGCTGGTGGTTGCAGGGGATTCGGGATACGTGTTTCGTTCGGTAAAATTCTTTGCGGATGAGCGAATCCGCTTTTTGAATTATGTCGCGGACGAAAACTTACCGGGCTTATATGCCAACGCGGAGTTGTTCGTACTCCCATCCTTTGACGAAGGTTTCGGCTTGCCCGCGCTCGAAGCGATGGCATGCAGAACGCCGGTCATTGTTTCGGATGGCGGGGCGCTGCCTGAGACGGTCGGTGAGGCGGGACTCGTTTTCCATTTAGAGGAGCCTGATAGCCTTGCACAGACAATGGAGAAATGTTTGAGCGATGAGAGGCTACGCGCGTCACTCATCGAAAAAGGACTGGCACGAGTAAAGATGTTCTCATGGCAGAATACAGCAGATTTGATCTGGAAAACATTGAATGAACTCTGAATCGCACATTGCATTCGTTCTTGATACACTCCCCTCCATCGGCGGCGGGGAGAAGGTGTTGTTTGCCGCGCTGGAGGCGTATCCACGCGCGGATATTTTCACGCTGATCTACAACCGAAAAGTGTTTGTCAATTCGCCGATTGCGAATCGCAAAGTAAATACTTCGTGGCTCGATTCGCTTCCGTTCGCACACACGCATCACCGTTACTTGCTTCCGCTCATGCCTTCCGCGATTGAGCAAATCAATTTGAGCGGCTATGACACCATTGTTTCGTTCAATTATGCGGTGGCGAACGGCGCGCGGACTCCTCATGGAGCGCGTCACGTTTCGTACACGCACACGCCTTTGCGTTACGCATGGACGAACATCAACATCAACGGAAAACACACGCGCCGCAATTTCCTCCTCGACCGATACATGCGATCCTTCCGCGCGTGGGATACACGCGCCGCGAATCGCGTCCATGCGATGGCGACGAATTCGCACACTGTCCGCCAGCGGATTCGGGAGGCGTACCAGATTGAAGCGAAGGTGATCCACCCGCCCGTCGAGGTGACGCGGTTTCGTCCCAGCCTGAAACGCGAGAATTATTTCATCACCGTCACGCGCCTCGTCCCGCACAAACGAGTCGACTTGCTTGTGCGGGCGTTCAATCAAATGAATCTTCCGCTCGTCATCGTCGGCGATGGACCCGAACTGCCGCGTTTGAAAGCGATGGCAAATTCAAATATTCGGTTGCTGGGTTTTCAGTCGGATGAAAAAGTTGCCGAGTTGTTGAGCAACGCGCGCGCGTTCGTCTGCGCGGCGGAGGAGGATTTCGGCATCGCCATCGTGGAGGCGCAGGCGGCGGGATGTCCCGTCATTGCATATGGCGCGGGCGGCGCGTTGGAAACGGTTGAGGAAGGAGTCACGGGTTTGTTTTTTGCGGAGCAGACCGAAGCGAGTTTGATCGAGACGTTCCATCGGTTTGAAAAAATAAATCAAACGTTCGACGCGCGGGAAATAAAAAAACGCGCCAAACGATTCAACAAGGCGCGTTTTTTGGATGAGTTTCGAGAATTCGTTTCGGGTTTTGCATTTTTATAAAACGATCGAGCAATAATCCAAACCACCGAGACACCGAGACACGGAGTTTTTTTACTCAGTGTCTCCGTGTCTTCGTGGTTTAAAAGAGAGCGGAAGAATTGCTCGACTTAATTGTTAATCTTCAAAACCCAGACGGCTTGCGATGCCTGAGACATCAATTTGCGCGTCCACCGCGGGCGACCTCAACTGCGCTTCCATGCCGCCATCCACCACAAGGCGTTGACCGGTGATGTACGCCGCGTCATCGGAGGCAAGAAAAACGGCGGCAGAGGCGATGTCGGCTGGCGCGCCCGCTTTACCGAAGGGAATCGTCCGCGCGGCGGCTTCGGGACCGGTCGCGCCGCCGAGGGCGTTATCTACGGTGATGTTGCCCGGCACCACCACGTTGACGCGAATCTTCCACGGGGCGAGGTCCATTGCCATGGCGCGTGTGGCGGCTTCGATCCCGCCTTTCGTTGTGTCGTACGCCATGAGCTGGCGATGCGCGCGCATCCCACCGCCCGAACTCATGTTGATGATCGCGCCGCCCGCCGATTTTCCCTCGGGGTTTTGCTTCACGAAAAGCCGTCCGGCGCGTTGACTGCACAGGAACATGCCGGTGAGGTTAATCTCTAACGCGCGAGTCCATGCGGCTTGGGTCAACTCGAGAAAATTTTTGTTTGAATCGGGATGATGCACGAGCGCGGCGTTGTTGACGAGAATATCCAGCCTGCCGTGTTGCTCGATCACTTTCTTGAATAGATCGTCCACCTGTTCGGCGTTCGACACGTCGCACAACACATACGACGCGTTGAGTTGACTCGCAAGCGCCTTCGATTTCTCCTCGTTGAGGTCGGCGATGACGACCTTCGCGCCTTCTTCTGAAAATCGCGCGCTGATCGCGGCGCCGATCCCCTGCGCCCCGCCGGTGATGACGGCAATTTTGTTTTGTAGTTTCATGGTGAATTCCTTTTGAGTCAATTTTTCGAACCGCTAAGCGCGCGAAGTACGCCAAGACAACCTTTTAAATTCTTCGCGGTTAAGTTTAGAATCATATCTGTCCCGAAGCGCCCCATTGCTTTATCAATTCTTGATAGTGCGGGTCATCGTAACGGCTAAACAAAAACGCGGGGGCATAACCGGGCAACTCAACGCCGACGATGTGTTTCGCCAGCAAATCAGACGCGCCGCATGCGACTTGCATCCCGAACCCGCCGAAGCCGCCGATGATGTATGCGCCCTCCACCGGCAACGACCCGATCAGCGGACGATTCTCCGGCGTGCGGGCGTAGTAGCCTCCGTCGATGAACGGCTTGGGGAGTTGGTTGAAATATTTCGACAAGCCGGGGATCACCCGCGCCATGCCGCGCAACACCACCTCGGGCAACTGCGGGTCGAGCGGAATGGGATAGACCGGCTCTTCCAACGCTTCATCGTGATACGCCCACTGTAACAAGACCGTGTTCCCATCGCCTTCGGGTCGGCTGTGCACGCCCGCTGGAAATTCCTCCGTCAACCAGCGCGTCTCTTCATCTTCTGCAAGCGCGGCGCGTTCCTCGTCTGACCATAGCAACGTGACCGGGTCGTTCCAGATGAACAAGCCCATATCGCGCGGCACAACACGATACGAATCGTTGAACATCATCTTGAGGTGCGGCTCGCACAGGATGGGCAAGTCCACGCCGATCATTTTGCCAACCGATCTTTGCAACGGTCCCGCCGCGATGACAAAATTCCGAGTGGAGATAACCTGCTCGCCATCGTTCGTTGCTACTTTCACCGAAGTAATTCGATTGCCCTCCACTTCCACAATTTCCACTTTCCCTTTGACGAGTTTAACGCCCCGCTCCAACGCTTTTTCCAACATGTACATGCCGAACTGTTGCGCCGCAAACCATCCGCACCTCCGCGCGTGGACTATTGCCAGCGCATTCTCAGTCACATACGGGAATTGCTTGCGGATCAACGACCGGTCGAGAAACAAGTCTGCGCCTGTGGGCGCATCGAACAAGCCATGCTCGCCCACTGGGATATATTTCGGATCATCGCTGGAGTTGCGATACACACGCAGATCGCCCGCGCCGAGACTGGTGATCTCCTGCGCGTTGGCGATCATTGCCTCGACGCCGCTTGGGTCGCCAGTGGCGTATAAATATCCGTTCCGGCGCATTGCCAAGCGACTCGGCGCTTCGCGGTGCAACTCTTCCATGATGTCGATACTGCGGTTCATCAGCCGCACCATGTCGTCACCGGGACCGGGCCACCAGTTACGATACGACTCGGACGACTTATCGCTGGTGAGTGTCAGCGGCGGCAGCGGGTCAACGATGACGATGTTTTTCGCGTCATGCTTCACCGCGAGTTGATAAGCCGCTGAAATTCCAGCGATCCCCGCCCCGCAGATGATGATGTCGGCTGTGTTGGTCATAGATTCCTTTCGTCCATATTTCGGTGGTCGAGTAGTCCCGCGATGCTTCGTCTTCGTGGCGCGAACATCACGCGCCACTCCGCTCAGCACGCGCTGGACGTATCGAGACCACCACATCGTAAAGCAATTCATGTTCGAGACATATACATATAACTGGTGGTTTCGATACGGGGCGGACGAACACCGCCCCTACTCAACCACCGAGGTTTCTTTCCTCTTTCTTCTTTCCTCTTTCGTCCTCTCCTCATCCACCTTCCCCTCCTCGATCACCACGCCATATTTTTCTCGCGCGGCATCCAGAGAAACATATCCCTGCTTCACATCTTCCAACACGGAGGCGGGATCGCGCTCGAGGGGCGAATAAAAGCCGCCACCGCCGGGCAGGCGTAACGTCACGGTTTGACCCGGCTGGAGGGTGTAGCGACTCTTCGGATGCGGGCGATAGCCATCCGAACGAATCACTTCGCCCGGTGTGCCATCCAGCCCGCCATGGAAACCTCGCGCGGAAAACTTCGTGCGATCATACATGCACGAATGAGTCGCGGGTTTGCCGGTCAACACTTCGAGGATCATTTCCTGCCCCAAGCCGCCGCGAAATTTTCCCGCGCCGCCGGTGTCGGCGAGCAGTTCGCGTTTGTGCATGCGGATCGGCGCAACGGATTCGATCACCTCGGCTGGCACGCCGGTGATGCCGCTGGGGAACGCGGTGGCAGACAACCCGTCTCGATACGGACGCGCGCCCATGCCGCCCGCGGAAAAATAAATGTAGGCGAACACGTCGTGCGAATCTTTTAACTCGCCCTCGAACATCGTGTTCCATAAACCCGCCGAACCATCGGCAATAACATTTTTTGGAATCGGATTCGAAAGCGCGTGCAAAATCGGCTGTGAGACAAAATGCCCAATGAGATGACGCGCGCTCACCGGCGCGGGTCGGCGGCAATTGAGGATCGAACCCTCAGGCGCGATAACTTGAATCGGACGAAACGCGCCTTCGTTGTTCGGAATATCGGGCGCGACCGCGCACATCAACGTATACGTGGAATAGGCGTGCGTGTAATTCATCACCACGTTGATGCCGCGCCGAATCTGCGGCGACGTGCCGTCGAAATCCACGACAATATCGCGGTCATTGACTGTGACCTTGCAGTGAATCGTCACGGGGTCGTCGAAGCCGTCAATCGTCACCGCGCTTTGATAGACGCTGTTCGGAATTTTTTCAATCGCGTCGCGCAATCCTTTTTCGGTGCGATCCAGAATCAACTCCGAAAGTTCGGCGAGCGATTCGAGTTTGTACTCGTCCATCATCTCGATCAACTTGCGGCTCCCCACCATGTTGCCCGCTTGCTGAGCGTAAATATCGCCGATCACTTCATCAGGCACGCGCACGTTGGCGCGGATGATGTCGAACAAGTCTTTGTTGGGCTCACCCGCTTTGAACAACTTCATCAACGGGATGAACAATCCCTCTTCGAATAATTCCGTCGCGTCGCCGCCCATCGTCAAGCCGCCGATGTCCATCGCGTGACACGTGCTGGCAAACCAGCCGATACCCTTGCCTTTGTAAAACACAGGCGAGACAATCGTCTGGTCGAACAAATGTCCCGACGCCGCCCACGGATCATTCGTGATGATCGTGTCGCCAGGCTGAAGTGTTTCAATTGGAAATTGCTTCACCACGTGATCGCGCACGCAATTCGCCATCGTGTTGATGTGCCCAGGCGTGCCCGTCACCGCTTGCGCGAGCATGCGTCCTTGCGCGTCGAACACGCCCGCCGAAAGATCGCCCGCCTCGCGCACCAATGTGGTGAACGACGAGTGGATCAACGCCGCCGCTTGTTCGTTGACGATGGAAAGCAATCGCTTCCATAACACTTCGAGCAAAATTGAGTCGATCATGTTTGCACCTGTAACGCGAGATTTATCTCGCGCATCACTGGCGACATAAATGTCGCGTTACCGAGTCAACACCAAACATCCATTCACATCCACGCGCGCCGACCAATTCGGTAACACAATCGTGGTGGACTCTGCCTCTTCGATGATCGCGGGACCGTTCGTTTTGAATGACGATGAAAGCGACTCGCGCCGATAGACGGGAGTCAATGCCGCGCCATCATCGGGATTGAAAACCACGTTCCGACTCCCATACGGCTGGTTCGCCCTCTGCGACTCTTCTCCCACTTTCAGCGCCCGCCCTTCGATCTCCAACGCGGGACCCGACACCACCACGCGCCAATTCACCGCCTGGATCGGAACGCCCTCGCACAACACGCCATAGAAGCGCATGTACTCTTCTTCAAAACGTTTTTCGAGCATGGACAACGTTTGCGCGTTGATCTCATTTCCCTCGAACTCCACGCGGATCTCGTAACCTTGACGCAGATAACGCATGTCCACACTGCGAGTCACGTGAATATCCTCCGCCGCGACTCCCGCGTTCATCACAATGCCGCGTCCCTCGGCTTCGAGGTCGCGCAAAATTTTCATCAACAGTTGCGCGTCCACCTGGTCGATGCGCGTGAGATAACTGCGTGTGAAATCGAACGAGATCGGCGCAAGCAAAAAGCCGAACGCTGAGCCGACTCCCGCAATCGGAGGCACGATCACTGTGCGCACGTTCAACCGCTCCGCCACCCCGCTCGCATGGACGGGACCCGCGCCGCCCGTCGTCACCATCGCGTACTTTTGAATGTCCAAGCCCCGCTCCGCCGCATGGACGCGCGCCGCCGCCGCCATGTTCTCGTTCACGAGTTGATGAATCCCCCACGCGGCTTTGGTGGTTGAAATATCCAGTTCCTTTGCCAAACTCTCGAAGGCTTTCTCGGCGGCTGAGGCGTCAAGTCGAATCGAACCGTTCGCAAAATAATCCGCGTTGAGGTAGCCGATGAGCAGGTCGGCATCCGTCACGGTGGGATTCAAACCTCCGCGGGCGTAGCAGGCTGGACCGGGAGTCGAACCGGCGCTCTCAGGTCCGACAGCGGGCAAGCCGAGATTGTTCACATGCGCCATACTCCCTCCGCCCGCGCCGATCTCGATCATCTCGATCATCGGCACGAGGAGTGGAAGTCCGCTACCGCGTTTGAAGCGATGCACGTGCGCCACCTCAGAAACCGAGGTGATGCTCAACTCGGATTTGTGCGTGAGGATGGCTTTCGCGGTTGTGCCGCCCATGTCGAACGCGAAGATGTCGTTGAAGCCGTTTTGTTTGCCCCAATACACGCCCGCCAGCGCGCCGCCCGATGGACCCGACTCGACGAGGCGGATCGGAAAGCGCGTGGCGGTTTCGATGTCGGTTGTGCCGCCGCTGGAGAGCATCACATTGAGCGGCGCGTTCAAGCCTGCTTGTTTCAATCCCGATTGAATGCGTTCGAGATAATTCGAGGTGATGGGTTGCACGTACGCATTTGCTACCGTTGTTGATGTCCGTTGATATTCGCGCATGGCAGGCGAGACTTGATGCGAAATGGAGATCGAAGCGTTCGGCATTTCATCGCGCACGATTTCGTACACGTCGAGTTCGTGGCGCGGATTCGTGAACGCGTGAAGCAGACAAATTGCCACCGACTCGATTCCCTCCGCGTTCAACTGTTTGCACAACTCAGCCACCGCCTTCGCGTCGAGCGGGTGCAACACCTCCCCGTTTGCCGCCATCCGTTCGTGGATGCCGAAGCGCAGACGACGTTCCACCAGCGGCGGCGGTTTGACCAAGCCTAGATCATAAATGTCGTAGCGTCCCTCGTTGCCGATCTCGAGCGCGTCGCGGAATCCTTCGGTGGCGATCAACGCCGTGCGCGCGCCTTTGCGTTCAATGAGCGTGTTGGTGACGAGTGTCGTTCCATGAATGACTTGTCGAACAGAGGCAGGGTCAATGTTGTGATCTTTCAACAACTGAGTCACTCCGCTCAACACCGCCTGCGATGGGTCGGGATACGTGGTCAACACTTTGCCGACGGCGATGTGATTCGATTCGGTATCGAATAAAACAATGTCGGTGAATGTGCCGCCAATGTCAACGGCGAGGAGGTGGGATGGGTTGGGCATGGAATTCCTTTTGCATGTCACCCTGAGCGACAGCGAAGGGTCTCTGAGACGATCGTGGAGATTCTTCGCCGCAAAGAGCAAGAGCGCGGCTCAGAATGACAGTTCTATTTTCTATACCCTTTCGGGTCTATCATCATTTCCAACAGCGCGGGTTTGCGCGAGGCGACGGCGGTTTGCACAGCGGCATCACATTCACTTTTGTTCGTCACGCGGGCGTATGCAAAATTATATCCGCGCGCGATGAATTCGTAATTCGGGTTGACGAACTCGGTGCCGAAGACTTGCAGATCGCGTTTCGTTTGCGCGAAGCGGATCAGGTCGAGCGCGGAGTCGTTCATCACGACCACGATCAACGGCAGGTCGAGTTCCACAGCCAGCGCGAGTTCGCCCAACACCATCGCCAAGCCCGCGTCGCCGGTGATGCACACCGTCGGTTCACGCGTCACGCGCGCGGCGGCAATTGCGGCGGCGACTCCGAATCCCATCACGGAGAGTCCGTTCGAGACGAAAAATGTGTTCGGTCGCAACGCCTTCCAATTCAGCGACGTGAAAATTTTATGCGAACCCACGTCGGTGGTGACGATCACTTCGGGCGGAGTATGTCCACGAATGGAGGACAAGACGTCCGCTGGGAAAATTCTATTCGGAGCAGGACGCCTCCCTGAGCGGAGCGAGTGATCGTCGAGCGAAGTCGAAGGGTCAGCCTGCGGATGATGCGCTTCTCTCCACGTGGATATCTGCCTCTCACCCCACGCATCATCCACGCGGACGGAGGAGTCGAGCAAAACATCAAGCAACGCGTTGAGATCGCCAACCAACTCACACGCCGTGTCAATGCGCGGATCGTCGTTCTCCCAATTGGAAACCCAGATCGTCGGCTGTGGTTGCTTCCACGGTTTGACGAGTTCAACCACATCAAAACCAATCGCGATGACGCAATCGGACGCGTCGAGAATTTCATACGCGGGATCGTTCATCGTGAGACCCAACGTGCCGGCAAACAAAGGATGATCGGCAGGCAACGCGCCTTTGCTTTTCGGCAGATCGATCACCGGCGCGTGAAGTTTTTCGGCAAGCGCGCGGAGTTGCGGATACGGTTTATCAGGCTCCAAGCCCAAGCCCGCAATGATGACCGGGCGACGGCGCGCAGAAAGAATTTCTTTGGCTTTGGCGATTTTGTTTTCATCGACTAACCTCGCTGCCGGGGACCGCGGCGAGAGCAAACCCAGATTCACTTGTTGATTCGCTAATGCCGCAGGGATGCTCAAATGCGCGGGACCCGGTCTGCCCGAGCGTAATAGTTCGAGCGCGCGCGCGAGGGTGGCGTCCGCGTTTTCAAGTGTGAGCGACGATGTAAATTTTGTTACGGGACGGAAGACGGCTTGCAAGTCCAGCGCTTGATGAGTATGCAAGCCAGCGAGCTTCGGGTCAGATTGCGCGGTGAGCAAAAGGACAGGCGCGCGATCGAGAAAAGCGTGCGCGATGCCGGCGTAGGCGTTCGTCGCGCCGGGACCCAGCGTGGTGAGCGCGACACCGATCCCGCCGGTGAGCCGCGCATGCGTATCTGCCATGAACACCGCGCTGGATTCGTTGCGCGCGAGCACAAAGTCAATGCCGCGCTTGCGCAGGGCGTCCAACACCTCCACGTTTTCACCGCCGGGCAGACCGAAGACCACATCCACTTTTGCCTCGGATAATTTCTGGGCGATGAGTTCGGAGAGGGTGAGCATGGCGCGATTATACATGCCTGATATGTCGTTGCGAGGAGCGAAGCGATGAAGCAATCTCCTCAAACACACAAATAAAACCTTTGCCGCGAATTAGCAGGCTAGCAAGATTAAACTACGTAAGTCATGCTATTTTAAAAAATTAGCATCCACTTTAAATGATATACTACCAAATCGTGATGGATATAAGCGTTATCTTTAACCTTCTAGCCTTATTGATTGTTTCCATGTTTACAGCGGCGGCTGTATCCCTGATTCCGGGGGCTGTTTTTCTTTTCCTCTATCACAGGCAAATGGCTAAATATCATGAGAGCACCGGACTTAATCCGTACGTCGTCCCAACACGACTGAGAAATCTGTTACCTATCGTGAAGAAATGGGCATTCGAAGATAGTGATGAGGGAAAGGCAGCATACCTACATGCCAGTAAAGAAGACCGGCTCAAATTGAGCCAAAGTATCGGTGGAAAAATTGCGTTAATCAAGCAGTGGCTTATGTTATTTCGCGGTCAACCTCTTAGCCCAGAGGCAAAAGTTTTTAATCTAACGCTCAAACTCCTGCAAGAATCCGATGCAATTATTGACCATCCGAGTTCGTCCGAACAGTTGATTGATAGTCAGTCCAATACGAACTCAAATTTTCAATCAACCTATTGGGGAAAAGCAAAAATTATCAAAGTACCGCGATTGCTCCGAGTCGTTATGGGACTCTTGCTATTCATTGGTTATTTTATTATCTTTGGAAAATTATGGGCTTTCTTGTTCCCCAACGATGTCGGTGCGACCGGCTTGATTATAGTAAATCTTTTATCGCTACTATCAATGATGTCGACAGCTTCACTCATCATTGGCTTCATAAAAGTCTTTGGCGACGGGAAAATCGAACTTCAATTCTAATACTCTAACTGCGACCATCTGTTTTCAATTCATAAAGTGTTGAATCTAGCCGTTGGTTTCGATACGCCCCGCGACGCTTCGTCTTCGTGGCACGAACATCACGCGCCACTCCGCTCAGCACGCGCGGGACTACTCAACCAACGAAATATTTTTTGAAACGGACAAACCTCCATGCACCCTCTTCAAAACATTCGCATTCTCGATATCACCCGCGCGCTGGCGGGACCGTATTGCACGATGATGCTCGGCGACTTGGGAGCAGACGTCATCAAGATCGAACGTCCCGGTATGGGCGATGAGACTCGCGGGTGGGGACCTCCGTTCGTGGGTGAGCCATACGGGAATTATCCCGGCGAGTCGGCGTATTTCCTCGCGGCGAACCGAAACAAACGAAGCGTGACCGTCAACATCCAATCGAAGGATGGGCAGGAGATCATCCGCAAACTGGCGGGCATGTCCGATGCGCTGGTGGAAAATTATCGCACGGGCGATCTCGATAAACTCGGCTTGGGCTATGACGATCTGCACAGCGTGAACCCAAAGTTGATCTACTGCTCGGTGAGTGGATACGGCCGCACGGGTCCGTATGCAGACCGCCCGGGGTACGACGCGGTCATCCAGGGCGAGGGCGGCATGATGGGCATCACGGGTCCCGTTGATGGACCTCCCTCGCGCGTCGGCATCCCGATCACCGACATCACGTCGGGCATGTTCGCCGCGGCAGCCATCCTTGCCGCGTTGCGCGCGCGCGATCTCACGGGCGAAGGTCAACACGTGGATATTTCGCTGTTCGATTCGCATCTCGCATTGCTCACCAACGTCGCGTCCAATTATTTGGTCGGGGGCAATCCGCCGCGCCGCCTCGGCAACGCGCATCCGAATCTCGTCCCCTACGATTCGTTTCGCGCCCGCGATGGCTGGTTCATTTTGGGCGTTGCCAACGAAAAGCAATGGGGTGCATTATGCGACGCGCTCGCCCGCGCCGACTTGAAAGCCGATGAGCGATTCGCGTCGAACGGCAAGCGCGTGACGAACCGCGTCGCGCTCGTGGACGAACTCAACAACACGTTCGCGCAAAAAAATGTGGACGACTGGCTCGCGGACTTGGTGAAAGCGGGTCTGCCCTGCGGACGCATCAACTCGATCCCTGAAGTGTTCGCGCATCCGCAGACTCAAGCCCGCGATATGATCCTGGAAACGAACCACGCCTCCGCCGGAACGGTGAAACTGCCCGGCTTCCCGTATAAATTTTCCGCCACCCCGGCAGAAATTCAAAAGCCGCCGCCGACGCTGGGTCAACACACGGAGGAGGTGTTGACGGGGTTGTTGAATTATTCAAGTGAGAATGTGACTTCGTTGATGAATAAGGGAGCAATTTAGAATTATTGACCTGCTGGTCTTGGAAGTCTATAATTTGGTCATTCAGTCTTAATCTATTGCCGTCTATAATCTGTTACGCAACGCGGGATAGTGGTAGTTCTCGGCTAACCCGTAGATACACATCAAAATGAAACAAGAGTGCCTGTTCGAATTGGATCCTCTATGGAAAAACTAACCGACTTTAAGCCAATCAAGAAGCTAAGCCTTCCAGTTCTTGGAGAACTTACATGTTCGGGACTTATTGTAGTCGTCGGTCCGAACTCTTCAGGGAAAAGTCAATTACTCCGCGATATCAAAGAGCGGATCGCTGGGGAACCGCGCGAACTTGTGGTCGCTGAGCATATCGAATTAGCCACTTTCGACCATAAAGCTTTACTAGAATGTCTTAAGTCGGAAGGTTACATATACAGCATATGGGATACCAACGACCAAGAACAGTATATCCCGATGACGACAGCTATTGGAACAGGCCAAAGCGCACAGAACGTCGGGACCAACCAGTTGCAACAATGGCAGAGCCAGTCTGCCAACGCAGCGCGCCGAAAACTACGGGATGAATATTTCGGTTGGTTTAGTCGTTTTCTAGTAACGGCGCTGTTTCTTGAAAATCGCTTAACTAGTATGTCAGCGACAAACTCTATCGATTTTGAAACTCAGCCTCCTATCCACGATCTTCATGCCCTTCATCTCAATGATAATGCACGCAAAGCATTAACCGAAGAAATTCAACGCGCATTCTCAAAAGCGATCTGGTCAGATATCTCTCGTGGTAATCAGGTATGTTTGCGAATTGGAGAAGGAGGACAAGTTCCCCCTGCTGAGGACCGCTTGTCCGTAATGGAGATGAAAAAGTACAGGACACTCGCATCGGAAGGCGATGGAATGAAGTCTTACGTAGCGACAGTTATTTCACTGCTGCTGGGTCGCCGTCCGGTCAGCGTAATAGATGAGCCTGAATTGTGTTTACATCCGCCGCAAGCATACAACCTAGGACAGTTTATTGGTCGTAGTGGTACATCTGGGCAAACCGCAACATTCGTTGCAACTCATAGTAGCCAAATCCTAAGAGGGGTGCTACAAACCGCTGACAAGCTACAAATCGTGCGCCTGACTAGAACTGCGCGAGGTTTTTCAGCCAAGCATGTCGATTCACAATTATTAGCAGAGGCACTCCGAAAACCAACCGTTCGCACTGAAACAGTTTTGGATGGGATCTTCGCCCAGGCCGTAGCCATAATCGAGGCCGATGGCGATCGGATCGTTTACCAAGCTACCTGGGAGGTTGTCGGTCAAAATCGAAATTTCGATATACACTTCACGGCGGCTGGCGGAACGGGAGGAATTGCCGACACCTGTCATCTTTATAAAATGCTTGGTATTCCAGTCGCAGTAATCGCAGACTTGGACTTGATTACAGACATCGAAAAGACAAAACCAATTCTTGGGAAACTTTGTGATAACGTGGAGCAAGTAGAAACGCTCGTTGCTCGCGCCCGTGAAATCTCCGATGCACTCCAAAAACTCCCACCCACAATTAGCGAAGACGAAGTGCGAGTTCAACTAAATGCAATAGCCGAAAAAGCGCTTAGTTGGTCAAAGGGAGATGATCGCCAAATCCGTTCTACTTTATCTCACATCAACGGTGCGCTTAATGGAATGCGTGCCCTAAAAGATGGAGGTGTTTTTGGTCTGCCAAACGAAATAGCAGTACCACTAAAGCAACTCATGGAAGACCTCAAAGATGTTGGCCTCTTCCTAGTTCCGGTTGGAGAGTTGGAATGTTGGCTTTCGAACTCGGCAATCCAGGCATCCAAGAAGATAAAGTGGGCTTGGGCCAATGAGGCAGCGGAGTTCCTAAGGACAAATGACGAACAGGATGGGGATATTTGGAGCTTTATGCGAACTATAGGTGACTACTTAACGGCCCAATTCAGGTAGTTGTAAGACTAGCAATGATGACCTCTAATTGCTACAGTGAATACTTCATGTCTTTTCTGCTCCCTAGCAGAGTCCACGCCCCCCACACGCAGATAACGCAAACCGGTTAAGTAGCAGAGAGATTCCCTTATGCACGAATCCTCAATCACAAACTACATCACCCAAACCTTCCCCGATGTCGAAACAACCACAAACCTCGGCTACACCTTCTTTTTCTATCGCGAGGAGCGTATTCACGCGTTTGCGACCATTGCATCTACGGGCAATGAGTATGAGCAGGTATCAAAACTCGACCGCCCGGGTGTGTATCGTTTAAACATCGGCGTGAGCCGCGAGACGTTCAAGTATATGTTTGGAGCGGACAAGGTCAACGTCAGCGACTACGACTTCACTGTGTTGGATACCCTCATGCCCCACCCCGATTATTCCGCGCAGTTTTTCATCTGCGTCCTTTCGCCGAGCGATGGAACCTTTGAGAAAGTCCGTCCGTTGCTTACGGAGGCGTATGAGATCGCGGTTCGGAAATTCAACAGAAGGAGCAAACAAGTTTAGGCTATCTTGCGAAACCTGGCTACTCAGAAACAGGCAATCGCATCCCATGCGCAGGGTATGGCGAAGCAAGCGTGTAAAGAGCACCTTTTCCGTGGAGAACACGGGGAGCCTTCGAAAAAATCTCAGAAAAGTAACAATAAAGATGAATATGTGCTACCATTGGAGTGTTCCCGCACCAAATCACACAGGAGTAAAAAAGAATCATGAGCGGTAAAGCGATACAGATCACCCAATTCGACCTTGAGCGTTTGCAAAAGTTACTTGTAGACGCGCAAGCCACCGACTACCGCAAAAGCGAATATCTGGAAAAACTTCAAGCGGAGATTCATCGCGCGCAGGTGGTCGAGCCAAAAGACATTCCAAGCGACGTGGTCACCATGAATTCCACCGTCAGCATCGTAGACCTCGACACGAAGGAAGAGGAAGTGTACACGCTGGTCTTCCCGGAGGACGCCAACGTTCGAGAAGGAAAGGTTTCTATTTTGGCGCCCATCGGAACCGCCATGCTCGGGTACGAAGTCGGCGACACCTTTGAATGGGACGTCCCTGCGGGCAAGCGCAGACTGCAAATCAAGAAAATACTGTATCAGCCCGAGGCGTCGGGGGATTTTGATCGGTAGAGTTAATGCCCTCAGTAAACGCGACATAAATGTCGCGTTACGGAAATTTACGAAACATCCCGAAGCATTTCGCTTCGGGATGTTTCGTGTTACGCCACCGTCACACTCTTATCCAAATACACATCCTGGATCGTGTTCAGCAACTTCACACCCTCTGCCATTGGACGCTGGAACGCCTTGCGCCCGGAGATGAGACCCATGCCGCCCGCGCGCTTGTTGATGACGGCGGTCGCCGCGGCTTCAGCAAAATCGTTCTCGCCTGACGCGCCGCCGCTGTTGATGAGTCCGATGCGGCCCATGTAACAGTTCGCCACTTGATAGCGGCACAGGTCAATGGGATGGTCGCTGATCAAGTCGGTGTACATGCGCTTGTCGAACTTGCCGAACGAGACGCCGTCTTTGTTCAACGCGAGATACCCGCCGTTGTTCTCGGGGAGTTTCTGCTTGATGATGTCCGCTTCGATCGTGACACCGAGATGGTTCGCCTGACCCGTGAGATCGGACGACACGTGGTAGTCTTTGTCCGATTTGAAGGCTTTGTTGCGGAGGTAACACCACAACACGGTCGCCATGCCGAGTTCGTGCGCGAGGGCGAAGGCTTGCGCGATCTCGATGATCTCGCGGTGCGAATCGTCCGAGCCGAAGTAGATCGTCGCGCCGATTGCCGCCGCTCCCATCTCATGCGCTTGCTTGACCGTGCCGAATAGGATCTGCTCGAAACTGTTTGGATAGGTCAACAACTCGTTGTGATTGATCTTCACGATGAACGGAATCTTGTGCGCGTACTTGCGCGCGACAATTCCCAGCACGCCGAACGTCGAAGCGACCGCGTTGCATCCGCCCTCGACGGCGAGTTTGACAATATTCTCCGGGTCGAAGTAATCGGGGTTCTTGGCGAAACTCGCGCCGCCGGAATGTTCGATGCCCTGATCCACGGGCAGGATGGACACGTAGCCCGTCCCGGCGAGTCGGCCCGAGTTGTGAATCCAGTTCAAATTGCGTAAGACGCGGTTGTTCCGATCCGAATGACCGAAGACGCGGTCCACCGAGTCGCCGCCCGGCGCGTGAAGTCTATCTTTTGAAATTTTCGGGGAGTTGAAGTTGAGAAGTGATTCGGCTTTATCGCCCAGCAAGGATTGAATGTCAGTTGGCATGGCAATTCTCCAGTTTGATTTTTTGAGCGATGTGGCGTTTTCTTAGCCACAGAGTTCTCTGAGTTTTAATTCTCAAAATCTCTGCGCGCTCTGTGGCTACGGTACTGAACCAGTCGCTCTGGAATTTAGTTTTCTTGATTATAATGGGTTTGCGCGACTTACCACACTCTGACTCGTATATCTTTTTTGGAGGCTCACATGGATGATTTTTTTCAAAAAGTAACCAGCATGCAAGACCCGTTCAAGAAATTGGTGTCGTTCATCCCCGGTTTCGGCGGCTACATCGAGCGGCAGAACCGCCGCGACGCGGACAAACTCCTGCGCGACACAGTGGCGCGGCGCTTTGAGGAACAACACAAACGCGCGTCGCAACTGCAAACCGAACTCGTCAGCGCGGGCAAGATCGAATTCGTGGACGATATGGAGAAGGCGGCGATCAAACTCCAAACGTTCATTGACAAGATCAGCCGCGCCCCGCGCGGATACTCCGGTCTGTTCGACGCGGTGAAGATCAACGAGAAGGAACTCGAAGCGATCTACCAATTCGACGCGGCGTTCTTCGACCTCGCCGAACAAGTGGGACGCGCGAACGATAACGTGGAGCAATCGCTCGGCGACGATGCCGCGCTCCCCGCCGCCATCCGCAACCTCGCCACGCTCGCAAGGCTGGCGGTGGAGACGTACGAAAAACGCGACGAAGTTGTGACGGGATCGAAATAACCAAATTTTGTAGAGCGGGATAATATCCCGCTCTACACGTATTTATGTGGCATACCTACATCAACGCAACAACCATTGAGGACGTATTACAGACGATCCATGCCAAAGGGGAACACAGCCGCATCATCGCCGGGGGAACCGATTTAATTCTCGAACTCGAACGCGGCGTCCGCAAAGGAATCGAAACCGTCATAGACGTGACGCGCATCCCCGGCCTCGACAAAATCACAATGGACGAAGACGGCATCATCCATCTCGGTCCGCTCGTCACGCACAACCATTGCGTCGAATCGAAATTGATCCGCGAACGCGCCTATCCGCTCGCGCGCGCGGCGTGGGAAGTGGGCGCGCCGCAGATCCGCAATCGCGGCACGATCGCGGGCAACCTCATCACCGCCTCGCCCGCCAACGACACCATCACGCCGCTCATGGCGCTCGGCGCGTCGGTCACATTGCGGTCGGTGAATCAAACTCGCACCATCGCGCTCAAAGACTTTTACATCGGCGTCCGCAAGACCGTGATGCAAGCGGATGAAATGCTCGTGGACATTTCTTTCCCCGCGATGAAGACGACCCAGCGCGGCACGTTCATCAAACTCGCGTTACGCCGCGCGCAAGCCATCTCCCTCGTGGACGCGGCGATTCTTCTCGACCTTGATTCTGATTCAGTTTCCTCAGCCTCCATCACGCTTGGAGCCGTCGCCCCCACCATCATCCACGCGCCCGAAGCGGAAAAATATCTCGCTGGCAAAAAACTGACAGACGAGGTCATCGCCGAAGCCGCGCGACTCACGATGAACGCCTCCAAACCGATTGATGACATCCGCGGAAGCGCCGCCTATCGCCGCGAGATGGTTCGAGTGTGTACAATGCGAGGACTGCGATCCATCCGCGATGGGCAGGAACAAGCCGGGATGCCATCCGATGCGGTTTTATTATGGGGCAAACAATCTCCGGAACGCGGACTTTCAGTCCGCCCCGAGCCACACGCAGAAATTGTCACGACGATTAACGGAAAAAATTATTCATCGAAGAACGGTCACGAAAAAACATTACTGCGTTTCCTGCGCGAAGACATCGGCTTGACCGGCACAAAAGAGGGATGCGCCGAAGGCGAATGCGGCGCGTGCACAATTTTCCTCGACGGCAAAGCAGTGATGGCATGTCTCGTCCCTGCCCCGCGCGCGCATGAGGCAGAGATCACGACCATCGAAGGTCTCGCGCTGAGCGGAGGTCTGAGCGAGCGAAGCGAGACGAAGACCGCAGTCGAAGCGCTGCACCCCGTCCAGGAAGCGTTCATTAAGCATGGCGCGGTACAATGCGGATATTGCACGCCGGGCTTCGTCATGTCGGCGGCGATGTTGATGGAAGAAAAAGAGAACCCAACCAAGAACGAGATCGAACAGGCAATTACCGGTAACCTGTGCCGATGCACAGGCTATTACAAGATCGTTCAAGCCATTGAAGATGCCAAGTCAATGACGGAGGTGAAGCATGGGTAAATATACAACCCAGGTAAAACAAAAAGAGACCGCGCGCGTGCGCGGCGTGCACCCGATCATGAAAGGGTTGGGGTGTTTCATCATGATCATCGTGCCCGTCATTTCCTACGGTGTGGCAATGCTTCTGGTCAATTATGGAATCGGAAAAGGGTGGCCCCTTCCCACCGAATGGCTGGGAACACCGCAGTTCCATCCCTGGCTATGGAAGTCGAGCGGGTTGGCTTACATCCTTGGATTCTTGCAGACCCAAACCAACCTCTACGCCAACATTGTTATTGCGCTGGGAGTTTGGGTGGTGATCGGCGGATTCATGGCGATCTTCTTCGGCTACTTATACCGTTTTCTCGGACCCTCCGAGTACGGTCCCATGGATGTGCCTCCGATCCGCGCGAAAGTGAAACGCTACAAAAGGTAATTGTTGCAATGACTGTTCAAACGATCGGCAAATCTCTGCCCCGCGTGGATGCGCGCGGAAAAGTGACCGGCAGTTCGCCGTATTCAGGCGATCTATCGATGCCGGGTATGCTCCACATGAAAATGCTGTTCGCCGGGCGGCCGCATGCCCGCATCCTGAGCATCGACACGTCCAAAGCGGAAGCCGCCCCGGGTGTGGCGGCGGTGTATACGGCAAAGGATGTGCCGGTCAACGAGTATGGCTTGCAATGGCAGGATCAGCCCGTGCTATGCGGACCCGGCTCCACAAAGCCCGGCGCGGATGTGGTCCGATTCGTCGGCGACCAGGTTGCGTTGGTCGTGGCAAACACCGAAGCCGAAGCCGCGTCGGCGGTGAAAATGATCGAGGTGGAGTATGCAGACCTCCCCGTCGTGATCGACGCGGAAGAGGCCATGAAGCCCGGCGCAACGCGCATCCATGAACACATCGGCGATTCGAATATCTGCGTTCACTACAAGATCCGCCGGGGCAATGTGGACGAAGCCTTCCAACGATCGGATGTGATCGTCGAAAGCGAGTATCGGACGCCCGTGCAGGAACACGCCTACCTGCAACCGGAAGCGGGGCTGGCGTACATCGACGAGGCGGGGCTGATCACGCTCGTCTGTGGCGGGCAATGGACTCATGAAGACCAACATCAAGTGGCGCACGCGCTGGGTATGCCAGACGAAACGATCCGCGTGATCTACCCGGCGATCGGCGGCGCGTTCGGCGGGCGCGAGGATATGTCGGTGCAGATCGCGCTCGCGCTCGCCGCGTGGAAGTTAAAGCGCCCGGTGCGCATCATCTGGTCGCGGCAGGAATCGATGATCGGGCACGGCAAACGCCATGCGACGGTCATCCGCGCCAAATGGGGGGCGACGAATAATGGAAAAATCAATGCGATCGAAAATGTGATCATCGGCGACGGCGGCGCGTACATGTACACGTCGAACAAGGTGCTGGGGAATTCCGCCATCACGTCCACGGGTCCATACTTCATCCCGAATGTGAAGACCGATGTGTACGGCGTATACACCAACAATGTGCCCGGCGCGGCATTCCGCGGGTTCGGCGCGCCGCAGGCATTGTTCATGGCTGAAATGCAAATGGACAAACTCGCGGAAAAACTCGGCATGGACCCGGTCGAGTTCCGCTTGAAGAACGCGTTGCGCGACGGCGACCCGCTCGGCGTTGGCACGCCATCGCCGAGTCCGGTCAGTGTGGCGCAGTGCATCGAGGCGGCGAGGGATCGGTTCGGGTGGGAGAAAGGAAAGCGCCGCCCTGAGGCTCTCGAAGGGAAGAAAGAGGAAAGAGGGATAAGCCATCTCAAACGCGGTCAAGGATTCGCCGCGGGCTTCAAGAACATCGGCTTTTCTTTTGGCTATCAAGAAAACTGCTGGGCAAAGATCGAACTGCATGGCGCCACCAAGATCGAGCGGGTGGTCTTGTATCACTCCGGCGCGGAAGTTGGGCAAGGCGCGCACACCGTGATGATGCAAATGGCGGCGGAAGCGACAGGCATTCCGTTTGAGAAAGTGGAGTTGGTCGCGTCGGACACAGCCAGGACGGGCAACTCCGGTTCGGTCTCCGCCTCGCGCATGACGTTCATGTCGGGCAACGCCATCCGGGGCGCGGCTGAATTGGCGTTGAAAAAATGGAATTCCGAGGAACGTCCCGCCGTTGGCGAGTTCAAATACCTCGCGCCGCGCACCACACAATTCGATCATGACACCGGTTACTCCACACCCAATTTTGCCTACGCTTTTGTAGCGCAAGCCACCGAAGTGGAAGTGGACACCGAAACCGGCCACATGCGTGTGATCCGCTTCATCTCTGCCGATGATTTGGGCAAGCCGATCAACCCGGCGCTTGTCGAGGGACAGATCGAAGGCGCGGTTGTACAGGCGCAAGGCTATGCCATCCTCGAAGATTACAAAACCAAGAACGGGCGCGTGCTGACCGATCAACTCAGCACGTATCTCATCCCAACCATTCGAGACATTCCCGAAAAAGTAGAATCGGTCATTCTCGAAATCCCCGACCCGAACGGACCTTGGGGCGCGCGCGGCGTGGGAGAACTCCCCTACCTCGGCGTCGCTCCCGCCATCGCCTCCGCGATCCACGATGCCACCGGCGTGTGGATCGACGAATTTCCGTTCACGCCCGAGCGCATCCTCAGAGCGTTGGGCAAAATATCCTAAATGCGGCAATGTTGTTCCCTGTTCGTAACGAAACGAAAGAGATCAATGCCGACGCCCGCAACTCAGCGGGCGGTTCGTTCATACAACTGCCCGGCGGCGTCACCCACTACGAAGCCGGCGGGAACGAAACAAGCGATACTGTCGTTTTGGTGCATGGCTTTTCCGTCCCATATTTTATTTTTGACCCTACTTTTGAATTTCTTTCACGATCGGGGTTTCGCGTCATACGGTATGATTTGTTCGGGCGCGGCTATTCGGACCGCCCGCAAGCCAAATACGATATCGACTTCTTCGTCGACCAACTTGCAGGCTTACTGGACGCCCTGCGTCTCTCCTCTCCAGTCAGTTTGGTCGGGCTTTCCATGGGCGGACCCATCGCCTCGGCGTTCACCCTCCGCCACCCAGAGCGGGTTCGCAACCTTGTGCTGATCGACCCTGCCGGCGCCAAGCCCATCTCCATGTCTCCACTGCTACGGGCGGCGAAACTGCCGAAGGTGGCAGAAGCAGTTTTATATCTGGTTGGAAGCGATTTCATGGTAAAAAGCATTGCAAAAGATTTCTTCGATCCCGCGCTGGTGGCGCATTTTCAGGAAAGGTACAAGGCACAAATGCAATACAAGGGATTCATGCGCGCCATCCTTTCCACGATCCGACATGGGATGCTCAACTCCTTTTTGGATATCTATCGGCAACTCGGCGCCACAGAAACGCGCGTTCTGTTATTGTGGGGGCGGAACGATCACACGGTCCCATTTGAGCATAGCGCGTTGCTTCGCGCGGCAATCTCAACCATCGAATTTCACGCCATCGAAGGGTGCGGGCACCTTCCGCATTACGAGAAGCCCGAACAGGTCAACCCGATCTTGTTGGAATTTTTGAGGCAGGCATGATCCGCGCATCGATCGATTATTTTTCTCACAACAAATATCGTCTCACCATGTTCTCCCTGCTGGCTGGCGCGACGGTCCTCTCAGTCGCCATCTGGCGGTTCCGCGTGGAGTACAGCGGGAGCGGCAATTACAACTTCCTGATCTGGAATTTGTTCCTGGCGTGGATTCCGTTCCTCATTGCCTATTTCACCTACACGCTCACGTTATCGAGGCGGTGGGTGTATGCCGTTGTGCCGGCGGCCGCGTTTCTCTGGTTGATCTTCTTCCCCAACGCGCCCTACATCTTGACCGATTTTCAGCATCTGGATTATTGGCACGACGTTCCCGTTTGGTACGATGTGATGTTGCTGATCTGGTTCGCGTTCACCGGGTTGCTGTTGGGAATGGTCTCGTTGTTTCTCATGCAAGAGATCATTCGGCGCGAGTTTGGGCGTTGGGCTGGCTGGGGATTTGTCGCCGTGGTCGCCGCGTTGCGCAGCGCGGGGGTGTATGTCGGTCGCTTCCTGCGCTGGAATTCGTGGGATATATTTTACAACCCCGCCGGGATGGCGCAACACACGTTGCAAAGTATTCAAGAACCCAGCCTGCAATCCATCGGCTTCACCAGCCTGTTCGGAGTGTTCTTCCTGTTCTTATACATTACGCTGTATACGTTCGGGCATCTTTTATTGGAACGGCAGGCAAACTTACAGGGACAATGATGAACAAACAAGATATTCAATTCCTCTTCAAATACAACCAATGGTCGACGAAGAAAATCATGGACGCCGCGTCAAACCTGACGCCGGACCAGTTCCTCGCGCCCGCAGGTTTTCCACAAGGAGGCTTGCGCGGCACGCTCACCCACACCTTGTTTGCAGAGTGGATCTGGCGGAATCGCTGGGAGGGAACATCGCCCGCCCAGCGCATCCAACCCGAGGAGTTCCCCACCCTTGAGTCCCTCCGCGCGCGCTGGCTGGAGGAAGAAAGCCTTCTGCTACAGTTTGTGGGTGAAGTGAGCGATGAACGGTTGAACAACCCCTTCAGTTACACCAACACCGAGGGCAAGGCGTTAACAAGAATCCTGTGGCAGTCCATGGCGCACGTGGTCAACCACGGAACACAACACAAAACAGAAGCCGCGGCAATCCTCACGGCTCTCGGTCACTCACCGGGCGATATTGACATGATCTGGTTTGCGGCGGAACACAAGTAACTCAACCATGACGCCTTTGAAAAATCGGCTTCGCAATTTCCTCATCCGTAACCGGTACAACCTGGCGGTCTTCACATTGCTCAATGTGGCGTGCGCCATGTGCATCGCCCTCGTCGGCGCGCGCGTGGCGTACACCGATTCCGGGCGGAGGCTGGACCTGATTTGGAATTTATTCCTCGCGTGGATTCCCTTCATCCTCTCCTACGTTGCGCACGCCTTCTCCTGGCGGCGATTGACGTTGTACATCTTGATCCCCTTCGTCTCGTTCCTTTGGTTGATCTTTTTCCCCAACGCGCCATACATGCTCACCGATCTGCAAGACCTGGCGCGCGGTTCCTTTGGCGCGCCGCTTTGGTACGACGTGATCATCGTCGTTTGGTGTTCGTGGACCGCGATGTTGTTGGGTGTTGTCTCGCTCTATCTGATGCAAGATATCGTCCAGCGGTCGTTCGGACGTTTCATCGGCTGGATATTCGTCTTTGCCATCTCTGCCCTGAGCAGTTTTGGGATTTACATCGGGCGGTTCGTGCGCTTGAATTCGTGGGACATTCTGCAAAACCCGGCAGAAACCGCCATGGGGATCCTTGGTCTGGTCATCGACCCCAGCCGGCGGCTGGCGGCATTCACGTTGCTCTATGCGATTTTCTTTATTTACATTTATCTCCTGTTGTATTCATTTAGTCACATGTTGCAGGTACAAAATCTGAGAGCGAGCGAAACGCCAGAGCAACTGGCAGGGACTCAACCATCCGATGCGCGGCGATAACGCGGTTTTAATTCGAGGCGGCGGCGATCTCGCCACAGGCGTCGCGTTACGTTTGCATCGGTCGGGCATGCGCGTGGCGATCACCGAACTTCCGCAACCATTGGCGGTGCGTAGAACGGTCTCATTCTCCGAAGCGGTTTACGAGGGCGCGCACATAGTCGAAGGGGTCGGGTCAAGGCTGATCGAAGCGCATCAGTTGTCCGCGTGGGAGGAAGCGGATTGCATCCCCGTGATCGTCGACCCGGAGGCAAATCTGCTCACGTCGATCGGATTCATGGTTGTTGTCGATGCGCGACTTTTGAAGAGTCGCCCGGCGCCGCTCCCAGCCCCCACCCCGCTTCACATCGGACTTGGACCTGGTTTCACAGCGGGGAGCGATTGCCACTCCGTGATCGAGACCCGCCGAAGCCATACGCTTGGGCGGGTGTATTGGTCGGGGTCAACCCAACCCGATTCAGGCGAACCCGAGGGCGATTCGCGCCGCGTACTTCGGGCGCCTGCGAATGGAGTCATCACCGCTATAAAAAATATCGGTGAGTATTGCGTGGAGGGTGAAGTAGTCGCTGTGATCGACAGTGAACACACGGTGACCAGCCCCTTCGGCGGCATGTTGCGCGGCTTAATTCGTTCGGGCTTGCAAGTCACCAAAGGATTGAAGATCGGCGACGTGGATGTTCGCAACGACCCCGGCGCCTGCGCTCTCGTGTCCGACAAATCGCTTGCGATTGGCGGAGGCGTACTGGAGGCGATCCTTGCCAAGCCCGAGATACGCTCAAAGGTATTGGCGTAAGATAGCCGAGTTCTCAGAGCTTTGGTAAAGTCGCGCGACAAGACCGAGTCGCTGGAAGGCGAATTTACTACCGCGCAAACGGCAAAGTTGAACCACACAGCCCGCTAAGAGCGCAACGAAAACCGTGAAAAATTCGCGTTAAATCTTTCCCGGGTTAGCAAAAGCCATGTATTGGGAGACTTGCAACGAACGCGCATCCGTTGTATGCTTGCGAAATGACGCTTGCCATATCGTTTCGGCGTTCTATCTTTCTACCTCAGGAAATTTCTTCAGGTAGCGACTCGCCCCGAAAAGTCCATTGGGTTGGAGGCAAGGCGCCGGTTGAGCCGAAGCAAAATCATGCGCAAAACGGGGATCATAATTCAGGCGGGAAATCTTCCGGCAGTTACCACAGCCTGTCTCACATCAAATTTGGGGAGGTCCAGCAAGCCTTTCACAATTTTCTACCCATCCTCATTCCGAGTGACACGCCTGGCTGGGTTGCTCCCGGTTATTTCTGTTCCATTCCCCTCGCGCAGGCGGCTGAGTATCGTCCCTCGGCAGTTTTTGGACGGGTAAAAGCCTGTTATCCCTCAGATGGTGTTATTCAAAATATCCGCGAAATGGAGTTATGGTTTCCCAAGCCGGGACATGAGCCGCTAGAGTTGAATATTCGCCGTCGCGATATTGATTTTGAATCCGATCTGCTGGGGCAAAGTTACTGCGCCAAAATTCATATCTTCATTTCGCCAGGCGAGCAGGCTGACTTTGCGCGCTTCGAGGGTATTTTCTTGCAACACGGCTATATTCCCGAATTCATCACGCGCTACGTCGATCTCGCGGATGTGAATGAATTCAATCACAACGACTTCCCGGATGTGATCGTCGTCAGTTCGCGTTGGTTCGAGTCTGCCCGCGTGATATCTGATGGGCAGATATACGAGAAATTGCACCAACTGATCAAATGGCGCAAAACGATTGTGAACTATCATCCATTGAACGTGGGACACGATGTCCGCACCTTGAACCGTGAATTAGGATTCAAACACGGGTTTACCGATACCGCCCTGATCGAACCAGAGACGCCCGCGCAAACCCTTGAGTTCGTATCGCGGACGTTCGATAGAATTTTCATGCAAGGTATGAGATAATCCCATTGTGAATGCAGAACAGGAAGATATCGCATTAGCCAACCGCCCAAGAGATTACGCCGGGCTCTTATGGATTTTTGCCGCCAGCATGTTGGGGTTCAGCATGTTTTGCGCCACCTCTGCCATCGCGCTGTCTGACCCATCTCTGCCCACTCCTATCGTGATCGAAGCGCGCGATATTCCCAACCTGGCATTTTCGAATTTAAATACTATCGCGGCGCAAACTGCCCAGGCGTTTGCCCAACTGGTAGCCACAGGCACCCCTACCAACACCTTCACACCCAGCCCAACATGGACTTCTTCGCCCACTGCAACCATGACCGCATCCAGAACACATGTAGTTCCAACAAGAACCGAGACGAAAGAGTCTCAGCCCCAACAACCAACAGCGATTCCCCCAACTTCCACTCCAAAACCGACAACCCTCCCTCCGACAAAAACGGCTGTCGTGATCGTCACCTACACCGGCACAGCAATTTCCACGGAACCGCCCACAGAAACTCCCGTGCCTGAACCATCAACAGACACCCCAGTACCTCCGCCAGACACCCCAGTACCTCCGCCAGATACCCCAGTACCTCCGCCCTCCACCGATACGCCTGTGCCAATTACAACTCCATAAGACCTGTATATTACAGGACTTACGCAGTTGGAGGTCAGTTGTACTGCCGCCGACGCAGTGCGACTACGGCGCAACAGGTTCAACTGCGTAAGCCCTCTATTAAAACCTCTGTCATGGTTGTTTGTTTGCAAGGCAACTACGAATGAACGGCAATGTATATATTTGCGGCCGCGCAAATGACAATACTCAACTGCGCAGAACGCAAAGAAAACCTTTAAAAACTTGGCGCTCCTCGCGCCCTTCGCGATAAAAAGAGAATCGAAGGTCAAATGAAGTACGGGCTTTCGCAATAACTCCTTGACTTACAGTAAGCATCGCCTTATACTCGAATTAATCAGATTAATATGATAGTTCGAGAAAGAATTTCCCCAAATATCTCAGAGTTTCTCAAATATCTTGCCGCGCATCAAGAGGCGGAAGGCGGCTTACCCACCCTCACCGAATTAGGACAAGAACTCGGTGTGAGCGTTGCGTCTTTGCGGGAACAGTTGGAAGTGGCGCGCGCGCTGGGGCTGGTGGAAGTCAAACCAGGGAGAGGAAAGACGCGGCGGTTGAATTTTTCCTTCACGCCGGCGATCCGTCAGAGTCTTGGGTATGCCCTGGCGCTGAACGATGAGTACTTTCGCAAATATTCCGACCTGCGAAATCACATCGAAGCGGCATTCTGGTACGAAGCGGTGGAAAAATTATCGACCGAAGATAAAGCCGAATTGCGAGCCCTGATCGCGCGCGCCCACGAAAAATTAAATCATGCGCCGGTACAAGTTCCCCATGAAGAACATCGCGCTCTGCATCTGTTGATCTACAGCCGCCTCGATAACCCTTTTGTCACCGGGGTGCTCGAGGCGTATTGGGATGCCTACGAAGCGGTTGGATTAAACGTATTTACAGGCGGCTATGAATACTTGCAAGAAGTCTGGCGATATCACCAGGCGATGGTCGAATCCATTTGCAATGAAAACTATAAGGCTGGTCATGAGGCGCTAATCGCCCATACCGACCTTTTGTATCACAGACCGTAACACGAGGCACACATGAACAAAGTAGTCAACGATTTTTCCATTATTGTAGGCACAAAGAACGGCTCCGGCAGTTCGACCGCCAACAATACCATCCTGCGGGCAATTTTCAAGATGGGCATTCCAGTTTCAGGGAAGAATCTCTTCCCCTCGAACATTCAGGGACTGCCCACGTGGTACTCGATCCGCGCCAGCAAGGATGGCTATCTCGGCCGGCGCGATCAGCAGGATATCGTCATCGCCATCAACCCCGACTCGTTCACCCGCGACCTTGCGTCTGTTGCGCCGGGCGGGGCATTTTTCTACGCCGACGATATCAAACTCCCCATCACCCGCGCAGACGTTGCCATCTACCCGATGCCCATCAAGGAGTTGGTAAAGAAGGACCCGAACGTCCCGGCAGATTATCGCGACCTGGTGGGGAACATGGTGTATGTGGGCGTGCTCGCGCACATGATCGGCATCGATATTGAAAAAATTCAAGCCGCGCTGACGTTCCATTTCAAAGGCAAGCAAAAACCCATCGACATGAACTTCCATGCCGTGCAAGCCGGCATGGAATGGGCAAAGGGGAACCTTGAAAAGAAAGACCCGTTTTCCCTTGAACCGATGAATAAAACCGACGGCATGATCATGGCTGACGGCAATACCGCCGCGGCAATCGGCTCTGTGTTTGGAGGCGCTCAGTTTGTGGCGTGGTACCCGATCACGCCAGCCTCCTCGCTGGCAGAGGCGATCAATGATTACATGCCCATGCTCAGAAAACGCGAGGATGGGAAACACACCTACGCTGTTGTGCAGGCGGAGGATGAACTAGCCGCCATCGGTATGACCGTTGGCGCAGGCTGGAGCGGTCTACGCTCGATGACCTCCACCTCCGGACCCGGCTTGAGTTTGATGACCGAGTTTGCCGGGCTTGCCTATTACGCCGAAGTGCCGGTCGTGATCTGGGATGTGCAACGTATCGGTCCATCAACCGGTTTACCCACGCGCACCTCGCAAGCCGACTTGTCGTTCACCATCGGCATGGGGCATGGCGACAGCGACAGCATTGTGCTCCTGCCTGGCGACGTGTTCGAATGTTTCGAGTTTGGCTGGCGGGCGTTTGATATTGCCGAAAGGATGCAAGCGCCGGTCTTTGTGCTGTCCGATCTCGATATGGGCATGAACCAGTGGATGAGCAAACCGTTTGAATACCCAAACACGCCAATGGATCGCGGCAAGGTCCTTTGGGAGAAAGACCTCGAAGAGATCAAAGGCAATTGGGGTCGCTATCTCGACAAGGACAGCGACGGCATTCCCTACCGTACCTTGCCGGGCAACAAACATCCGATGAGCGCGTATTTTACGCGCGGCACTGGTCATGATGAATACGCAAAATACACGGAAGATTCGAGCGTCTTCATCCGCAATATGGAGCGCTTGAAGAAAAAATACGAGACCGCAAAGACCTATTTGCCGAAACCCGTGCTCCACGGCGCAAAAGGCGCCAAGATTGGCATCCTTGCCTACGGGTCGACCGAGTCTGCCATCCTGGAGGCGCGAGACCAACTGGCGCGCGATCATGGCATGAAGATCGATATCCTCCGCGTGCGCGCCTATCCATTCACCGCTGAGGTGGATGAGTTTGTCCGGGAGCATGAGCAACTATACGTGGTGGAAATGAACCGTGACGGGCAGTTGCATCAATTGTTGAGCCTGGCGAATCCCGAAGCGGCAACGCGTCTCATTTCTGTCGCCTACGGTGACGGGTTGCCAGCCTCCGCAAAATGGATCCGCGAGGGCATTCTGGCAAAATCGACGGCTGGGAAGCCTGTCCAGAAATCCGTCGTAAAAAAATCAACGGCAAAGAAACCTTCCGTCAAGAAGAACGCTAGAAAAGGAGCGAAATAATGTCTGCATTACCTATGGCGGGCGTGCCCGCAAACGTGAACACGGTGGGTCTCACGAAGAACGATTATCGCGGCGCGCCGACGACGCTGTGCGCGGGGTGCGGTCACAACTCGATCTCGAACCAGATCATTGCCGCCATGTACGAGCTGAGCGTATTACCGGAAAACGTGATCAAGTTCAGCGGCATCGGTTGTTCGAGCAAAAGCCCCACGTATTTCATGAATCGCTCGTTCGGGTTCAACAGCCTGCACGGACGTATGCCCTCGATCGCGACCGGCGCGCTCTTTGGCGATCATTCGCTCAAAGGCATCGGCGTTTCCGGCGATGGCGATACGGCAAGCATCGGTATGGGACAGTTCAAACATGTGATGCGCCGCAATTTGAACATGGTGTATATCGTCGAGAACAATGGCGTATATGGGCTGACTAAAGGTCAATTTTCCGCCACCGCCGAGCGCGGACTCGAACTCAAGAAGCAAGGCACCAACCCCTACATGCCTGTGGATATTTGCATGGAAGCATTGATCTCGAACGCCACGTTTGTTGCGCGTTCGTTTGCGGGCAACGCCAAGCAGGTGAAAGAGTTGATCAAAGCCGCCTTTGCCCACAAGGGTATCGCCGTGCTCGATATCATCAGCCCGTGCGTTACGTTCAACAACCAAGACAACGCGCATTATTCGTACGCCTGGGGCAAGGATCACGAAGAGCCGCTTCACGATATTACCTACATCGCGCCGCGCAACGAGATCGTGCTGGAACGCGAATTGGCGGAAGGCGAGGTCCGCGAAGTTGCCATGCACGACGGTTCGGTTATCATCCTCAAGAATCTCGAAAAGGGATACGATCCTACCAACCGCTTTGAAGCCTTGCGCGCGCTCGAAGAGGCGCAGCGTAATAACTGGCTGACAACGGGATTGATCTACGTTTCGACCGACAAGCCCGCGCTCGCTGAAACGCATACCCTCGTGGACACTCCACTCAACCGCCTCACCGACGCGGACCTGCGACCTGCTCGCGAAATGATCGACAAAGTCAACGCGTTGATGTTCTAAGTCATCCCTCACCCCTGCCCCTCTCCCATTGGGAAGAGGGGTTTGTCTTATGATTCAAATCGCGTCCTCCATCTACATCCGCGAAAACGAACTGCGCTTCGACTATATTCGCGCGTCGGGACCGGGCGGGCAGAACGTGAACAAAGTAGCGACGGCTGTGCAGTTGCGATTCGATGTCCGCGCTTCGTCGTTGCCGGATGAGGTCAAGTCGCGTTTGATTCATCTTGCGGGAAAGCGAGTCAACGACGAGGGCGTTTTGCTCATCGAAGCCAAGCAATTCCGCACGCAGGAGCAAAACCGCGAAGACGCAATTCAACGGTTGGTTGCGTTGATAAAGAAGTCCCTGATAAAACCCAAGCCGCGCAAGAAGACCAAGCCGACAAAGGCGGCGAAGGAAAAGAGGTTGGAGTCTAAGAAACGAAGAGGGGAAGTCAAGAAGAACAGGCAGAGCAAGTCTTTTGAGTAAAATGTTCATGCGGCAGTTGAACTGCCGCATGAACATTTGCTATCCAACCCAGTTATAATCCCCGCTTCATGGATAAAAAGTTTATCGCCCTCCTCTGCGGACTTGGCGCCGCGTCCATTTGGGGCGGGATGTATGTGGTCAGCAAAGTTGTGCTGGAGGTCATCCCACCGTTTACGTTGCTGGCGATCCGCCTCGTGCTGGGGTGCCTCTCGCTCGGCGCGGTGATTTGGTTTCGCAAATCACAAAGCACGTTCACGCAGAAAGAATTTTGGCAAAGTTTTCTCGTCGGCGTTATGGGTTACGGAATATCCCTCGGCTTCCAATTCACAGGGACAAAACTGTCCACCGCCTCGAACGGATCGTTGATCACTTCCGCCACGCCCGCATTCGTTTTGTTGTTCGCGTTCTTCCTGCTTCAGGAAAAGATAACAAGCAGGCAAGTTTTTGCGCTGGCAGTCTCAACGTTCGGCGTGCTGGCAGTTATTGATCCGCGCACAGCAGAACTATCTCCTTCGTTATTTACAGGAAACGTATTGCTGTTTTTTGCGGGACTGACGTGGGCGTTATATTCCACGCTGGTTCGCAAGGTTGCCAGAAACAGCGACCTGCTCATCTCCAGCGCGGTCATGTTGTTGGGAGGGATCCCATCTTCCACAGTTCTCGGATTCTACGAAGTCAACTCGCAAGGAATTGGAACGATCACAGCGGGCGTCATCGGCGGGATTCTTTACCTCGGCATCATTTCCACCGCCGTTGCCATGTTCATGTGGAATTACGCGTTCAAAGCATTGCCCGCTTCGCTCGCATCGCTGACCTTCTTTGCCCAGCCCGTTGTCGGCACTTTACTCGGCTGGTTTTTCCTCGGTGAAAAAATCACGCCGCTGTTTTTATTCGGCGGCGTGTTGATCGGGATCGGGATTTGGATTTCGACGAGGGAAAACTAAAACCACTTTACCACAAAGGCTTGCACTGAGCCTGTCGAAGTGACACTAAGGTCACGAAGAGACAAACCCTTAAGACTCAAACCCTTTGTGAACTTTGTGTCCTTCGTGTTTAAAATGTATTCAATTCTCCCCCACCGTATGCAACAATGCCATATTCGGCGGGCGCACATCGCCGACCGGGTATCCGCATATCAACACAACCTGGTCACCGGCTTGCACCACATCCGAACGCATCAATGCCGCGTCTAAAAGATCAAGCATTTCCTCCAGCGAATTAGCAAACGCGATCAATTGCGGACGCACACCCCACAGGAAAGCCAGCCGTTGATACGTTACTTCATCGGGGGTAAACGCCATCACCGGCACGCGCGGACGGATCTTCGACATCAACCATGCGGTTCGTCCCTGCGTGGTGAAGCACGCCACCGCCGTCACGTTTTTATCGTTCGCCAACGCCTGCGCGGCGCGCGCCATCGAAGCCGCGTCGGAATGCTCAAAGCCGTTCACACTGGGTTCCAGCCCCCACTCCACAAAATGAGACTCGGCTTCGCGGACGATGCGGTCCATCATCTGAACCGATTCGACCGGATATTTTCCAGACGCCGACTCGGCGGAGAGCATCACCGCGTCGGTCCCGTCAAAGACGGCGTTCGCCACATCCGACGCCTCTGCCCGCGTGGGAAGCGGATTCGAGATCATCGATTCCAGCATTTGCGTGGCGGTGATCACAAGTTTGGCGCGCGCGTTCGCCGCGCGGATGATGTGTTTCTGCAACGCCGGCACGCGCTCCGGCGGAAGTTCCACGCCGAGATCGCCGCGCGCCACCATCACGCCATCCACGATCTCTAAAATCGCGTCGAGGTTATCGAGCGCTTCGGGTTTTTCCAATTTGGCGATGAGCATCGGCATACGCTTGCCGTTGGAGAATCGCTCCATCGCATAGCGGACTTTTTTCACATCCTCCGCGCTGCGCACAAACGAGATCGCAACCGCGTCTACATTTTGCGAAATGCCAAAAGCAAGATCAGCCTCGTCTTTTTCGGTGAAACCCGCAATACGCAGGCGAACACCGGGGAGATTGATGCCTTTATGAGAAGACAGGGGTCCGCCAATCACCACATCTGCCGCCAACGCGTTGCGACCGATCACCGACACAACCTCCAACGTCAGGCGCCCATCGTCGAGGAGAAGCCGGTCTGCGGGCCGCACCGAATCGAAGAGCTGTCGAAAATCCACAGGGATTTGTTTGCCGCTATCTTCCGGGGGCGTAGACTCAGTCGCATAGAGGTAAACCCGCTCCCCGTCCGAAAGTTGAAGCGGGGTTGTCAGGTCGCCGACGCGGATCTTCGGACCCTGCAAATCCTGCAAGATACCCACAGGCGCGCCCAGTTTTTTCGAGACCTTGCGGATCAATTCAATCCGCGCCAAGTGCTGTTCGTGCGTGCCATGCGAAAAATTCATACGCGCCACATTCATACCCGCTTGAATGAGTTGTTCGAGTATTTCTTCGCTTTGGCTGGCAGGTCCCACCGTCGCCACAATTTTTACATTACGCGTCATATCATCCTCAATACAATAAACTCACCGCAGGCAAGAACACCACGCCCTGCAGTGAGTTGCTGTCGATTTATGGCAGAGCGCGCCGCGCGATACCATCCGCTCTGACGCACTTAAAGATAATGCAATTCGTTCGCCTGCTTTTCCAACTCGGCGCGGAAATCGGGATGCGCGATGCCGATCAACTGCCCCGCGCGCTGGCGGATGGATTTGCCGTACAAGTCAGCCACGCCGTACTCGGTCACCACGAATCGGACGTGATTGCGGCTGGTCACCACACCCGCGCCTTGTTTCAACATCCCGGCGATGCGGCTCACCAGTGTACCATCTTTCAGCATGGTCGTGCTCGGCAGGGCAATGACCGGCACCCCGCCCTTCGAGCGCGACGCGCCGTAGATAAAATCCAATTGACCGCCCACGCCGCTGTATAACTTGGGTCCGATGCTGTCGGCGCAGACTTGACCGGTGAGGTCAACTTCAATGGCAGAGTTAATCGCCACCATGCGCTCGTTCTGCGCGATGACGAACGGGTCGTTGATGTATTCCGTGCGATGCAGTTCGATGAGCGGGTTATCGTCCACCCAATCGTACAATTTTTTCGTGCCGAGGATGAAGCCCGCGATGATCTTGCCCGGATGCAGGGATTTGCGCGCGCCGGTCAACACGCCTTCATTGACCAGATCGATCACGCCGTCCGAAAACAACTCGCTGTGCACGCCGAGGTCTTTTTTGTCGCGCAGGTATTTCAACACCGCGTCGGGGATCGCGCCGATCCCCATTTGCATCGTCGCGCCGTCGGGGATGAGTTCGGCGATGAAGCCCGCGATCTTCTGCACAATGGCGGGGTCGCCCTCGTCTCCCATCGGCACTTCCGGAATGGGATAATCCACCGGCACAATATGCGTCAGGCGGCTGACGTGGATGAACGCGTCGCCCAGCGTGCGCGGCATTTGCTGGTTCACCTCGGCAATGATGATCTTCGCCGTTTCCGCGGCAGATTTCGTCAGCCCGACTTCGACGCCCAAACTGCAAAAGCCATGCTCGTCGGGAGGCGAAACGTGGATGAGCGCCGCATCCAGCGGGAGAATGCCGCGCTTGAAGAGCAGAGGAAATTCCGAAAGAAGAACCGGGGTGAAATCCGCCTTGCCGCTTTGCACGGCTTTCCGCACGTTCGCGCTGATGAACATCGTGTTGACGCGCAAATGCCCCTCCAGTTCGGGCTTGACGTACTCGGCAGGACCGATCGTCAGCGCCTGGCAAATTTCCACCTCCGAAAGATTTGGGGCGTAGTCTGCCAACGCGCCAAGAAGTTTTTGCGGCACCGACACGTTGCCGGTCAAAAAAATGCGGCTGTTGGATTTGACCGCTTGCACCGCTTCCCGCGCCGATATGACGCGCGATTCGTAGATCTTTGTCCAATCCATGTTATCGCTCCTCGAGCAGGGTGAGATGAACAAGCCCGCCCTGATGCGTGTTGACGCCTCGTTCGAGCGCGGGGTCGTTCGCGATCGCGGGGGCTATCCCATCGTCGGTCATCCGAATCAAATAAGGCATGGCGGCATTGACGAACGCGTGCGTCGCCGTGCGCGCCACAACGCCGGGCATATTCGGCACGCAATAATGGATTACGCCTTCGTCGACAAACGTCGGCTGGTCGTGCGTGGTCGGGCGCGAGGTTTCAAAACACCCGCCCTGATCGATGCTCACATCAATGACCACCGAGCGGGGCTTCATCGCGCTCACCATGTCGCGCGTGACCAGGATCGGCGTTCGCGCGCCTGTGATCAGCGCCGCGCCGACGACCACATCCGCATACGTGGTGGCGCGTTCGATATTTCGCTTCGTAGACATCATCGTGACGATGCCGGGAAACCGATCGAGAAGTTTTTGCAATCCGTCGAGATCGTCGCTCATCACGGTCACGTGCGCGCCCAGCCCAAGGAACGCCTGCGCCGCGTGCGTGGCAACCACGCCCGAACCCAGGATCAACACTTCGGCGGGCGGAACACTCGGCGCGCCGCCGAGCAAAATTCCCTTGCCGCCCCAATTATTTTGCAACAACCTCGCCGCCACTTGCGCCGTCATGCTCCCCGCGATCTGGCTGAACGGTCGCAAGAGCGGCAGGGATCCATCCGCCAATTGGATCTGCTCGTACGCGATGGACGTGACTTTCTTTTCGAGCAACGCCTCCACCTTGTCGCGCCGCGCCGAGGCAAGATGCAACAAGCCCGCGATCGCCGCGCCGGGCTTCAGCCAATCCAGTTCGTTTCGCAATGGACGAGCCACCTTCAAAACCAGGTCGGCGCGGGCGAAGATTTCCTCGCCGGAGTAGACGATGCGCGCGCCGGCCGATTCGTACTCCCGGTCCTTGAACCCCGCCCCCACACCCGCATCTCTCTCGACGCACACCGGATGCCCGTGTTGGGCGAGAATCTCAGCCCCGGCGGGATTCAACCCCACCCGGTATTCAAACGGGCGCGTCTCTTTGGGTATACCAACGATCATGTCGTCGCCTCCTTCAATACGCTGTGTATTGTCTCGAAAATAATCTGTGGAACCGTCTCGAACGAATACGGCATGTGGACTCTCTCGTACAACCCATGCGCGTCGCTCCCAAACGGACCGATATTGACGACCGCGCAATTCAACGCGCGGATCTCCTCCAACTTTTTTTCATCGAGCGCAGATGCCAACTCGCCTGAAGAATTCTTCAACCCAAACAACGGCATATTCTTCGAGAGCGATTCGATTTGCACACTCGATTCCAACTGGACATAACTCAAATCGGAAATATACGGATAAAAACCACGCTTCTGAATCGGCGCCTCAACCTGCTGCGCCAGCGCGGCATTCATCGCGCGTGTGACCTGATTCTCCCGCGGCGCAATGGACGGATAATACGGCGGCGAGAAAAACGCAACGACGGCGGGTCCGCCGAGTTTGGCAACCTTCGCCAACTCGGCGACGATCATGCGGCTCAATTCGCGTCGGTCTGTTGTCAGAGCGGCGTATTTTTCAATGCGTTTTTTCAGCCATTCTGCAAAATCCCCGCCCGCATTCTCCTCGTTCCAGCAAGCTTGCGCCTGCTCGCACAGCGAAGCGTAATCGAACACAACCGATTGCCACTTGAGCGGAGAACGCGTTTGCCCGCCGCGCCGAGAAAACTCTTTGAACGATTCCTCCTGCCTGAAACGAACCGCCTCCAGCGTGGCGCGAGCGGCTTCCCTCATTTTGGTCATGGCGTGATCGGGCGCGAGAGTCAAGGTGAGCCAGTTGAAATACACAAACGCTTCGCCAGCCGTTTCCACATTGTACGAAGACTTGAGGTCGCGCATCCGCAACGCCACCGGCGGAGGGGCAACTTCGGCGACCTCCTCCCCTCCCAGCAAGCCCTGCCACGAGTCGACCCATTCGAGGCTGAGGTTGATACGGCTGACCAGTTCCGCCGCAATATGCGACGCGTCTACCCCGCGATAGACCTCGCCAACGTGAGTCCGCGCGCCGAGGATGTAAAACGATGGGAGCAACTTCCCCACCGTGCCGGAGTAGACAAAACGCGCGTCCTGATTCGAATCGCGCGGGGCGGTGTAATCGGTGTTGATCACGCCGAGGTAGTTCAAGTTTTCCTTGTCGCGGAGTTTGAGCAATTCGGGAACCGCCGAAAGGATGCCGGTTGATTCGGTCTCTTCATCGGGGCAGGAGAGGAAGAGCAGGTTGCCCGCGAGTTCGTCGATCAATCTTTTCCCATTCTCCCGCGTGCGCGCAAACTCGCGCATGATCGCAATGTTGACCGCGACGCCCGATTTCATATCCACCGAGCCGCGACCGAACATCCACTCGCCGCTGTGCAATGCGGTCAACGCGGACTGCTCCGCAGAGGTCAGCGACTCTTTTTGTTCGAGAGTCGCTTGCATGATCTTTGCCAATTCATCGGGCTGGAAAGCAAGATTTAAATCGCCAAAGCGGGCAAAGTCTTCCACGCCAACCGTGTCGAAGTGACTCATCAACACGATCGTCGCGCCCATGTTGTTCGGGTCCTCGCTCTTCAACAAACACGCGATATTTTTCCGCCCGTCGTTTGTATCCCAGAAAGTCGGAGAGAGAGAATCAACCGAGAGCATCTCGCGGATTCTTTCCGCGCAACGATTCTCCGCCTCCGCATCCGGGCTGACGCTGGGAATCGCAACCAGCGTTGCGGTCATTTCGCGGACGGTGTCGAACCAGCGGGAGGGATTTTTCATCATCGATTGAATTGTACCGGAGTTTCGCCTTGTTCCAAGTTATGAATGTCCCCTAAAGATATAACTTTTATCAAAATAGGGCTTACGCAGTTGAACCTGTTGCGCCGTAGTTGCAGCGGCGGCGGCGGTACAACTGCCCGCCCACTGCGTAAGCCCTGAAAATAAAACGACTAGCGCACATCCGTGCCGGTGAAGCGCGCCAACAACTTGTGGAGGAGCATAACGGGAAGCGCCAAAATTCCATGGACCGCCGCGCTCAACCCGAAGATCACCGCCACCGAACTGAGAAAATCGCTGACTGCAGGGGCAACGTTGGTCAACATCCACGGACCCGCGCCGACGAGCAGGGCAACCACGAATAAAATGCTCACCGATATGACCAGTTCCAACCATGCATGACGGTCCGATTGCGAGGGCATCATCATACTGCTGACCACGAAAGCCAGATACGCCCAGAGGTAAAAGTTGTTGACCGTTGGCAGGGCGTTGATCCCCATCCAAAACATGCTCATCTGCCCGTTACGCAATGTGTCCCACAGCACCCGCATATCAAGCGCGTACACTGCCACATAGGCGGTGAACAGCGTTCCCACGATCAGAGGCGCCGCGCCGATGAGCGAATCGCGCGCAATGTCTGAACGGGCGATTTCGACATACCCCATTTGCAATCGCCCATTCGGCAAGGGGCGCGGAAGAACCGAAAAACGCCCGGTCGGCACACGCAGGACTTTCGCCATCAGATAGTGACTCGATTCGTGCAGGAACACGCCGGGCAAAAAGATCAACTGAAACAACCCGATCGTGAAGCGCGCGCTGCGGGTGGCGATCAGAAAGACCGCTTGCAATTCGCGATGCAAAAGCCGCTGTAGAAAGATCAGCGGCGCGAGCATCAAGACAAACCAGAAAAAACCCGCAAGTTGATTCATCCATTTCCCCGGTCGCAACCACAGACAACGGACGATAGACTACAGTTCATCGTCTACGGTCGATCGCCTATCGCGCGGAAGCCGCTTTGGTAATCGCCACGAACTCATCGGGCTTGAGACTTGCGCCACCCACGAGCGCGCCGTCGATTTCGGGCTGGGAGAAAAATTCAGGCGCGTTGGACCCGGTGACCGACCCGCCATACAACACCCGCATCGATTGCGCGGCATTCTCGTTGAACACTTCGCTCAATGCGCGACGTATGACCTGCCTCACCACCCCGTTGGCATTCTCTCCGCTCGAGGCTTTGCCGGTGCCAATCGCCCACACCGGCTCATACGCGACAACGATGCGCGATGCGGATGCGGAATCCACACTGGCAAACCCAAGCTTGATCTGGCGCGAAACAACCTCCCCCGTCCGACCAGATTCGTATTCGTCCAGCGTCTCGCCCACGCACACGATGGGAATCAAGCCCGCCTTCATCGCGGCATGTAATTTCTTGTTCACCTGCTCATCGGTTTCACCGAAATACGCGCGTCGCTCCGAGTGACCGATGATGATGTAGGCGCAAAATTCCTTTACCATGTTCGGCGAGAGTTCGCCGGTGAACGCGCCCTTCTCCTCCCAATGCATGTTCTGCGCGCCAAGACCGATATCCGAGCCGGTCAACATCGGCGCGATCGCGGGCAACGAGGTGGATGGCGGGCACAACACTTTTTCGACGCCCGCGATCGCGCGCAACGGATTCAGCATCGCCGCAACGAGTTCGCGCGCCTCGGCAGAGTTCTTGTTCATCTTCCAATTACCGGCAACCAATGGTTTTCTCATGATGCTCCCTCAGGGAAGTTTTTTGATGATTTCCTCGGCAAATGCCCGCACCCAATCCGGCGCGCTCAAGTCTGCCAGCAAACCGTTTGCGATCAACCGCGCTTTTTCATTTTCACCGGTCACCGAGTTCATCTCCGCTTCCAGCAAAAACGCCTCGGGCATATTCGGCGACAGCCGCTTCACCTGATTCAAGAACGTAGCCGCATCGTCGATGTGACCGGAATAGAAGGCGTTACGCGCCTGCGCGACTAATGCGATCGGCTGATCCACCTGCGCCACCTTGTCAAACGGCAGAACAGACGGGGCTTCGGCGCGCTCTGCGCCTCTGTAATAAGATTGGTGGAAACCATCCAATATATTATTCGGCACATTGCCGCCCAACCCGTATGTTTTTCTTGCCTGAAAATATAACGCCGCCGCCGGTAACCAGCCTTCAATGGCAACAAACTTATCCCCGGCTTGAATGTAAAACGCCTCATTATTCGCGCCGGCAAGCTTGATCAATTCCGCCAGGGTATCATACGATGCGCCCGGCATTTCAGCCGACCATAACGCCACCGCAAGATCAAGCCGCGCTTGCAGATCATTGGGGTTATCTTTTACGCGTTGTTGCGCAACCAGCGCCTCAGGCGGAAGATTCAACGGTTGGTTGGGGGTGATCGATCGAAGGGGAGTTTGAACCGGCGGCGCGGCTTGTTTCGTCACAGTGGCGGGCGCGGTAAACGTTGGGGTGGCAGTGGCGCGTCGATTCAAGAATGTTGTAAACAGGCGATTCTGACGCGCGACAAACAAAGACCCCAAACAAATTGCGACGACTGCGATGACTCCCACCCAGACAAACGGCGAACGCTTCTTTTCCGCCAGTGCAACGGGTTCAGCCGCCCCAGCCTTTGCCGCCATCTTCGTCGGCTCGGCAGTGGGCTTCATCCGCGTTTTATCGGCAGGCGACGGCTCTACGGGCTTGGCGATCGTAATCAACGTGCCCTGCATGGGCACGCCCGCCTCATTCCATGCGGACTTAAAAGCCGCAACCAGTCCGTCAACTGTTTCATAACGGTCGGCGCGTTCTTTGGCAAGCGCCTTCAACAACACACGTTGCACAGGCTCCGGCACTTTCGGGTTAATCGATTGTGGAAGCGGCAGGGGCGTGTAAATGTGATCGTGGATAATGGAAAACGGCGTGTCCGCGCTAAACGGCACCTGCCCCACCACCATCTCATACAACATCACGGCGAACGAATAAATATCCGTGCCGTTGTCGAGCTCTTTCTTGCCCATCGCCTGCTCGGGCGAGATGTATTGCGGCGTGCCCATGATCATGTCGGAGGAAAGCGTTGATTCGCCGGACTGGGCAATACGCGCCAAGCCGAAGTCTGCGAGATAGATCACACCGTCGTTCGCCACCAACACATTCGACGGCTTGATGTCGCGGTGGAGGATTCCCTGCTTGTGCGCATACGCCAGCGCGGAACCGATCGAGTCGACGACTTTTTCGATCTCCTGCGCGGTCAGCGGAGCTTTATTCAACCGCGCTTTGAGCGTATCCCCCTCGATGTATTTCATAATGAGATACGGACGTTTTTCATGTTCGGCATAATCGTACACCGGCACAATGTTCGGATGTTCGAGCTTTGCAACGACACGCGCCTCGCGTTGAAACCGCGCCGAAAACGTGGCGTCTTCACCGAACGCCGCATGCAAGGCTTTGACCGCGACATAGCGATCCAATGAGGCGTGATAGGCTTTGTAGACGGTTGCCATGCCGCCCTGCCCCAACTGTTCGATGATCTTGTATGGTCCGACGTTATCGCCGACGTTGAAAGACATTCATTGCTCCATGCAATCTTATTTAGCCACAGAGATCACAGAGAACCCTGAGAAAAACTCAAAATCTCTGCGCGCTCTGTGGCAAAGCATTCTTGGTCAAGAATTCAACTCGCCAAATTATAGCCGAGGCTTGTTAAACCGGGTTTATCGCTTTGTAAATTGTTGGGAAGTTGAAATTAAAAGACCTCACAGGTCTTTGAGACCTGTGAGGTCTATAAACATTACTTATCCATCAACGCCGCGACGCCGGGTAACTCTTTCCCCTCTAAAAATTCCAGCGACGCGCCGCCGCCAGTGGAGACGTGCGTCATCTGTTTGGCGACGCCCGCCTTTTTGACCGCGCTCGCCGAATCGCCGCCGCCGATCACCGTGACCGCGTTGGATTCTGCCAACATGCGCGCAAGGGCAAACGTCCCTTCGGCAAACTTCGGCATCTCGAAGACGCCGACGGGTCCATTCCAGACGATCAACTTGGCTCCGCTCAACGCGGCTTGATACACACCGACAGTTTTCGGTCCCACATCCAACATGCGCCAGCCAGCAGGGATGTTGTCCACGTCCACAACTTGCGTGTTCGCGTCTTCGGCAAATTTATCCGCGATGACCGCGTCCACAGGCAGGATCAATTTATCGGCAGACTTCGCCATGATTCCCTTGGCGGTTTCCAACGACGATTCTTCCACGAGGCTGTCTTGCATGTTCAGTCCCTGCGCGGCTAAAAATGTATTTGCCATGCCGCCGCCGATGATGAGTTTGTCGCATTGGGCGAGCAGGGTTTCGACGACGAGAATCTTGTCACTGATCTTCGCGCCGCCGAGGATCGCAATGTAGGGATGTTCAGGATTCGCTACCGCCCGACCGAGGTATTCGAGTTCCTGTTCCATCAAGAAACCTGAAACAGCGGGGAGAAATCTCGCCACGCCTTCCGTCGAAGCATGCGCGCGATGCGCCGAGCCGAACGCGTCGTTCACGTAGACTTCGCCGAGCGAGGCGAGTCGTTTGGCAAAATCGAGATCGTTCTTCTCTTCTTCCGCGTGGAAGCGCGTGTTTTCAAGCATCAACACTTCGCCGGGCTTCAAGTCTTTTGCCATTGTTTCCACTTCGGGTCCCACGCAATCGGGCGCCATTTGAACGGGACGCGCCAGAAGCGCGGATAAAACTTCCGCGGCCGCGCGCAGGCTGAACTGGGAATCCGAAGCGGATTTGGGTCGCCCCAAATGACTCATCAGAATCAACGACGCGTGTTGATCCAGCACGTATTGAATCGTCGGCAACGCGGCGCGGATGCGTTTGTCGTCGGTCACTTTGCCGTCTGCCATCGGCACGTTGAAGTCCACGCGCATGAGCACGCGCTTGTTTTTGAGATCAATATCTTTGACTGTTTTTTTGTTCATGGCAATAGTCTCCTAGTCTTCTTGTCATTAGTCCCCTAGTCAAGACCAGCAGACTAGGAGACTAGCAGACTAGCAGGCTAACAGACTAAAGGCTTTTCGCCATCATCGCGGCGAGATCGGCGGTGCGGCAGGCGTAGCCCCATTCGTTGTCGTACCACGCCACCACTTTGACCATGTTGCCGAGGACGATCGTGTCCATCGAACTGAACACGGACGAATACGTTGTGCCGCGCAGATCGGTGGAAACGAGCGGCTCGTCGGTCACATCGAGAACGCCTTCCATGGGACCGCGCGCATATTCGACCATCGCCGCGCGGATTTCGTCGGCGGTCGCTTCTTTGTTGAGGGTCGCGGTGAAATCCACAACCGAAACGGTCGGCGTGGGAACGCGGAACGCCATGCCGGTAAACTTGCCTTTGAGTTCGGGGATGACGAGCCCCACTGCTTTTGCCGCGCCCGTTGCGGATGGAACGATGTTCTGCGCCGCGGCGCGCGCATCGCGCACGTCTTTCGCGCCGAGGTCTTGCAGTTTCTGCGAGTTGGTATACGCGTGAATGGTGGTGAGAAAACCTTTGTCGATCCCGAATTTATCGTTGAGCACTTTGGCGACGGGAGCGAGCCCGTTCGTGGTGCAGGAAGCGTTGGAAACAATGTTATGTTTCTTCGGGTCGTATTTGTCGTCGTTGACGCCGAGAACGACGGTGATATCTTCGTTCTTCGCAGGCGCGGAGATGATGACCTTCTTCGCGCCGCCCGATTCGATGTGCGCTTTGGCTTTGGTCGCGTCGGTGAAAAAGCCCGTCGACTCGATCACAATATCCACGCCCATGTCTTTCCATTTGATATTCGCGGGGTCTTTCTCAGCAGTGACCTTGATAGTCTTGCCGTCAATGACAAGGTTGCCATCTTTGACTTCAACGGTCCCTTCGAATGGGCCATACGTTGAATCGTATTTCAATAAATGCGCGTTGGTCGCGGCGTCGAACAAGTCGTTGACCGCAACCACTTCGATCTCGTTGGGATGTCTCTGTTTGATGGTGCGATAGACAAGCCGTCCAATACGCCCAAATCCGTTGATACCGATTTTTACTGTCATGCGAACCTCCGTGTAACTGATGTAACGAGATTTTACCACGCCAATTTTCAACGCTTCTCAAGAAAACGGCGGACCGCCGATTGAAACGTCGGAGATTGAAACGCCCGCTCTCGGAAACGCCGCGCGACCATGCCTGCCTGTTCGGGAGCAAGTCCGCGCGACTGATTGACAAATTGGACTCCCTGTGAAAGCGCCTGCCCATCGAACGCTTCCATCGCGACCGCGCAGCGGGTTGCCACCTCGCCGGCCTTTGCCTGCGGGACAACCTGAGTCACCAGCCCCCATTCATACGCCTCCTGCGCCAGCGCCACCCGCCCGGTCAACGCCAGTTCCATTGCGCGGCGATTCCCCACCGCCGCTTCAATAGCGCGGAACGCCACATAGGGCCAGATCCCAATGTGAATCTCCGTGCAACAGAATTTCGTATCCTCCGCCGCGACCACCACATGCGCATTCGCAGCCAGCGCCACCGCTCCGCCGAACACCGCGCCCTGCACCGCCGCAACGATCGGCTTGGAATAGCGATACCCGATCGTCAGCAATTCCTCATGCACATCCGCCATGCGCAGGAAGTCCGGTTCGGCGATCTCGCCCAAATCCATACCGGCGGAAAAGGAGTCGCCCGCCGCGTCAAGCAAGATCACGCTCACCTGCGGGTCAATTTCCGCCGCGCGTAAGGCATGCAACAAGTCGTGGCAGAGTTCGATGCTCAAGGCGTTCCGTTTTTCGGGACGGTTGATCGTGATGCGCTGGATTTTATTTTCGCGGGAAGTGAGGACCAGGGACATAAATAATTCCTATCGGGGCTTTCGCTTCATCCAGCGTTAGAGAACGCTGACTGGGCGTCTGTTTTTTTTGAGCGGACGAGGCGCTCTCTTGCGCCGATTGGTAACCTGGCGCTCTTTACCGTACATCTGCACCGCTAAGCCCGCAAAGAGCGCAAAGAAAACCTTTTTAACTTGGCGGCCTTAGCGTGCTTTGCGGTAAAAGTCTTCTCATGTACGGTAGAGAAACCTGGCGAAAGATCTTCGGGGTTTTTCTATTTCATCGGGCCCGTGCGTTCGTTGAACAGGTCCATGATCGTCCGCCCCAATTTATTCGAGTCATGGCGCCAGGGATGATCCTCGTCCAGCAAATCGGCGCAATACAGGCGGGAATCTGCCAGACTTTCGGGATCGGCGCGCACCCAGGTTGATCCTTCCGGGAGAGGGCCGGTCTGGTTTTCGTTGCACAGCGCCACGTGAAAGATGCCGCCGCCCAGATGCTCCTCCAGCGCGCGCACGTGGTCGCGGCAGGTGTAAAAATCGGTTTCACCGGACTGCGTGGCAATATTAGTGACAAAAAATTTCACGGCGCGGCTGGAACGCAACGCGGCCAGCAGGTCTTGAACGAGCAGATTGGGCAGGATGCTGGTGTATAAACTGCCCGGTCCGACAACGATCAGGTCGGCGTTGAGCAGGGCCTTGATCACCGGTGGAAACGCGGGCGAGTCGTTTGGCTCCAACCATACGCGGCGGATTCGCCCGGCGGCCTGCCGGATTTTACTCTCGCCCTGAATGCGGACTT
>WBZY01000230.1_pt1 | contig 47177 bp, 36 predicted proteins | sample 5204191 | NCBI WGS metagenome assembly WBZY01 (sample SAMN12344363, study PRJNA552823) | activated sludge metagenome | biome: Activated sludge suspended growth; feature: Anammox Sidestream; material: Wastewater; isolation source: activated sludge from anammox sidestream of wastewater treatment...
CTTCGCCAGGCGACTCAAAACCTTACGAGGACTCACACCTTACGAATACATCATCAAATGCTGGCAAAACGAACCTGAACGTTTTATCATCAATCCATACCATCACAAAGTGGGACTAAACAACTAGGGAAAGCTCACGAAACGCTTTTGAAGCCAGTTCACAGGGTTGGCACCAAGGGCTGCACGACGTCAAACCCTGGCTCGACTATTTCTGGGGTGCATTGCTGCGGGCCTATCGCGAGTTCGAAGAGCATGTCGGCACCATCGAGCGGGGACGTGGCAGTAAAGGCGATCGGGTGCGGGCAGAAGTCTTGGCGCGCAGCCTGCCGTTTTCGATTTCGGAGATAGGGGAAGCTTGCCCGGGTGTGAGCAGAGACATGGTGCGGCTGGTACTGCGGGCGATGAAATTAGAGGGATTGATCGAATCGACCGGCAAGGGGCGTGGGGCGAGATGGATCCGTACCGCCGGAACGTTGAATACCGCAGAAAACAATGCGTCGGCATCAAGACAAGCCAGCAACAACGATGGATATTGAAGTGACAAGTATCGAAAAAAAGATCGAGCGCTTTATCAGCACACTCGAAGCCATGGGTGGTTCCGCCGAGAACCAACGGCTGCGCGAGGCATTGGGATGGCAAGAATCCACCTATGACAGCATCAAGCAGCAACTGCTTGAGGGAAGCCGGATCGTTCCCGGCCGAGGGCGCGGCGGCTCGGTCGCCTTGTCCACGATCACCTATGCCGCAGATGCGGAGCCCCCGGCACCGCTGGAAGTCCGTGAAGCATCCGCGGTCTACCTGCAGACAAAGGCAATAACTTCGTCAGCGAGGGAGAGGACGACTGCTGCACCTGCGGCTTCGCAGCCCGCACCACGCAACGGCGTGGTCAAGAAGTCCGACCTCTATAGCTCCATCTGGGCCTCGTGCGACGAACTGCGCGGCGGCATGGATGCCAGCCAGTACAAGGACTACGTGCTGTTCATGCTGTTCATCAAGTACATCAGCGACAAGTACGGTGACAGCGACGACTTCGCCCCGCCCGTGGTCATCCCGCCCGGCGCCTCGTTCAAGGACATGGTGGCGCTCAAGGGCAAGGCCGACATTGGCGACAGGATCAACACCCAGGTCATCCAGAAGCTGATCGACGCCAACACCAAGCTGGCGCGCAGCGATTTCCCCGACTTCAACGACCCCAACAAGCTCGGCGAAGGCGCTGCCATGGTCGAGCGCCTGGGCAATCTGATCGCCATCTTCGAAAAACCCGAGCTGAACTTCGCCAACAACCGCGCCGACAACGACGATCTGCTGGGCGATGCCTACGAATACCTGATGCGCCACTTCGCGCAGGATTCGGGCAAGAGCAAGGGCCAGTTCTACACACCCTCCGAAGTCAGCAGCGTCATCGCCCAAGTCATCGGCATATCACACACCAACACCCGGGGCTCTACCACCGCCTACGACCCAACGTGCGGCTCGGGATCGTTGCTGCTGAAAGTCGCCACCGAGGCCGGCCGGCAAATCACCCTGGAAGGGCAGGAAAAGGACGTGACCACGGCGGGCCTCGCGCGGATGAACATGATCCTGCATGACTTCCCCAGCGCCACCATCCTCAGCGGCGACACGCTGGTGAACCCCAAGTTCAAGGATGGCGAACAACTGCGCGCCTACGACTACGTGGTCGCCAATCCACCGTTTTCCGACAAGAAATGGTCCACCGGCCTCAACCCGGCCAACGACCCTTATCAGCGCTTCACCTGGGGCGAGCCGCCCGCCAAGCAGGGCGACTACGCCTACCTGCTGCACGTCATACGCAGCATGAAGGCCACCACCGGTAAGGGCGCCGTCATCCTGCCGCACGGCGTGCTGTTCCGTGGCAATGCGGAGGCCCATATCCGCAGGCAACTGGTACGCTCCGGCATCCTCAAGGGCATCATCGGCCTGCCCACCAACCTGTTCTACGGCACAGGAATTCCCGCCTGCATCCTGGTGCTGGACAAGGAAAACGCCAGCGCCCGCAAGGGCATCTTCATGATCGACGCCAGCAAAGGTTTCATCAAGGACGGCCCCAAGAACCGCCTGCGCGAGCAGGACATCCACCGCATCGTCGATACCTTCCGCCGTAGCGCGGACGTACCGCGCTATGCCCGAATGGTGCCACTGGATGAAATCGCCAGCGAGAGGAACGACTACAACCTCAACCTGCCGCGCTATATCGACAGCAGCGAACCGGAAGACCTGCACGACATCGATGCCCACCTCAACGGCGGCATCCCCGAACGCGACATCGACGCCTTCGCCGCCGACTGGCAGGAAATGCCCGCCCTGCGCCAGGCACTGTTCGAGGCCGAACGCCCCGGCTATGCGCGGCTGCGCCAGCCGATGAGCGAAGTGCGAGCCATCATCCTGGCCCACCCGCAATTCCAGCAATTCCGCAGCAAGGTCGAAACCCTGTTTGGCAAATGGCAACAGGCCGTCACGCCGCTGCTCACCGGCATCCAGCCTGGCGACAAACCCAAGGTGCTGATTGCGCAGGTGTCCGAAACCCTGCTCGCCACCTTCCATGCTGCGCCGCTGCTCGACCCCTACAACATCTACCAGCACCTGATGGACTACTGGGCCGAGACCATGCAGGACGACGTTTACCTGATCGCCGCCGACGGCTGGATGGCCCTGCCCCGGCGCATCGTGGAAACCGATAAGAAGGGCAAGACCAAGGACAAGGGCTGGATCTGCGACTTGCTGCCCAAGCCCTATATCGTCGCCCGCTACTTCGCTGTCGAACAGGCCGAGCTGGAAGCCAGGCAGGCCGAACTGGAAAGCGTCGCCAGCCAGATCGCCGAACTGGAGGAAGAACACAGCGGAGAAGACGGGGTGTTTGCAGGCTTTGACAAGATCAATGCCGCGCAGGTGAAAGACCGCATCGCCGAAATTGGTGATGACCCCGACAGCGCCGACGAGCGCGCCGTGCTCAAGCAGTGGCAGCAACTCAGCGCCCACGAAGCCGCACTGAAGAAGACCGTTAAAACGCTGGACACGGAACTCGACCAGCAAGCCTACGGCCACTACGCCACCCTCAGCGAAGCCGAGGTCAAGACACTGGTGGTGCAAGACAAATGGCTGGCCCGGCTGCAAGCCGACGTGCAGCAGGAACTGGAACGCATCTCGCAAACTCTCGCCCAGCGCATCCGCGAACTGGCCGAACGCTACGATACCCCGCTGCCGAAGTTGAAAGATGACGTGGCCATCCTTAGCGCCAAGGTGGAAGTACACCTGAAAAGGATGGGGGCGATATGGAAGTGAAGCCGGGGTATAAGCAGACGGAAGTGGGGGTGATTCCTGAGGATTGGGATGTCCAGCAACTTGGCGAGCTAAAACCGTTCGTGACCAGTGGTTCACGTGGATGGGCATCCTATTACTCGGAGCGGGGCGACCTGTTTGTACGCATTACGAATTTGACGCGCGAGTCGATTTATCTGGATTTAACGGATTCCAGATTCGTCAGATTGTCAGAAGGCGACAGCGAAGGAATGCGCACTCAGCTTAAAGAAAATGATGTGCTGATTTCAATTACTGCAGACATTGGAATCATAGGCTACGCCGATGCTCGTATTCCAACACCAGCCTATATCAATCAACATATTGCGCTTTTACGATTTGATCCCGCAAAGGTCAACAGCAAGTTTGTTAGCTACTTTCTTGCTTCGGAAGAATCGCAGAAGATATTTCGAGCTGCAACGGACACAGGTGCCAAGGCGGGCATGAGCCTCAGTGGTGTGCAGAAAATTCAAACTGCGCTTCCGCCCACGACTGATGAACAACGCGCCATCGCCACCGCCCTCAGCGACATGGACGCGCTGCTGGACGGACTAGATCGCCTGATCACCAAAAAGCGCGCCATCAAACAAGCCACCATGCAGCAACTCCTCACCGGCCAAACCCGCCTGCCGGGGTTCAGTGGCGAGTGGGAGACAAAAACTGTCGAACAAACTGCCGACTGCCTCGATAATCTCCGCGTTCCGCTGAACGATGCGGAGCGATCAAAAATGCAGGGTGAATACCCATATTGTGGGGCAAATGGCGTTCTGGACTACGTCAATAAATTTGTTATCGACGATGACATCATTTTGATGGCCGAAGATGGCGGATACTTTGATGAGTACGAGACGCGGCCTATTGCCTACCGAATGACAGGAAAATGCTGGGTCAACAATCACGCACATATCCTGAAAGCGAAGCCTCAAATCGATCAAGGATTTCTGTTTTATTCATTGGTGCACAAAAACATTCTTCATTTTCTTGCCAGTGGTACGAGGGCAAAGCTCAACAAGTCAGAAATGTTGCGGATCGAGGTGCTTTTTCCACCTATTAAGGAAGAACAAACCGCCATCGCCGTCATCCTCAGCGACATGGACACCGAAGTCAGCGCCCTCGAAACTCGCCGCACCAAGATCCGCGCCCTTAAGCAGGCCATGATGCAGGAATTGCTGACGGGTCGAACCAGACTATCAGATTTTAATCAGGAGGATTCACGTTATGTCTGATGCCAATCGGAATCGCACGGTACCAGCACTGAAGGTCAACCAGTGGCTGGACTGTTGGAATGACATCAAATGGGGCGAGAACGAAAGAGGTGCAGAGCCCCAGCACTGGTTTTACCAATTCAGTATGTCCGCCAGAGACCTCAAAGCTTTGAGTGGAATTTATCCAAGGACGACACAGAGGGCTAAGGGCTCCGATGATTATGGTATTCAGCGCAAGCATGAGTCATCGCGCTCCGAAGAAATCAAGAAATTTATCCAGTTCGGATATCCCTGGTCGGATCTGAGTGAGAAAAAGAGGAACTCAGGAGATTTTGACGAGCTAAAACGTCCAGGCTGGCTTCCTACTGCAATTGTGGTCAATGTTCTGACAGAAAATGAATCAAGACGAGGAATCACAATAGGCACCAATGACCTAATCAAAATTAAAGACGATGATAATAATCGCCTCTCTTCAATACATCTCCCCGATGGCTTTGATGGTCCGAGCTGGCGAAGCAATACCTTGCCACCCATAGAAGTTATCGACGGTCAGCATCGACTATGGGCATTTGATAACCTGGATCTGCAAGGAGATTTTGAACTGCCGGTGATTGCCTTTGTTGGCCTGGATCTAAGATGGCAGGCATATCTGTTTTATACTATCAATGTCAAGCCCAAAAAAATCAATGCCAGCTTGGCATTTGATCTGTACCCACTTCTGAGAACACAGGAATGGCTAACGAAGTTTGAAGGTCACGCTATTTATCGCGAAACAAGGGCACAGGAAATCGTGGATCTTCTCTGGTCTTGTGAAGAAAGCCCTTGGTATCACAGGATCAACATGCTGGGCGAGCCGGGCAGTAAGGGAAAAATGGTCGCTCAAGCCGCATGGATAAGATCGCTTTTGAGCTCTTTCATAAAAAGCTGGGAAGGCCCTGGAGTTAAAGTCGGGGGCCTCTTCGGGGCACCTGTCGGTCAGCACGAAACGGTTCTTCCCTGGACAAGAGCCGAGCAGGCTGCATTCATCATTTTTGCTGGGCAGATGATTCGGAAAGCTATTTCTGAGTGCAATGCCGATTGGGCAGAAGCACTGAGAAATCAGAAAGAGCTATCGCTTTTTGGGGAAGATGATGCTGCTTTCTATGGCTCCAAATCCCTGATTAATCAAGATCAGGGGATTAGAGTTTTTCTTCAGATCGTCAATGATTTGTTCTACATAAGCTCCGACCAGTTGAACTTGCAATGTTGGGGAGGCCAACACAGCGAAGAGTCGGAAGACCAAGAGATCATCAAGGAACGAGTTGTTTCATTACATAGTGAAGCAGCCATATCTCAGTTCATGACAACCCTGGTGGAGAGCTTGGCGAAATTTGACTGGAGATCTTCTGATGCACCGGGATTAGGCGACCAAGCACGAACGTTGAAGGCGTCATTTCGAGGCAGCAGCGGCTACAAGGATCTTCGACGGCATGTATTGAAGCACTTAACCGAAGAAGACGGTGATGTGACTTCGTCCGCTCAACGAGTCTTGGAACTTTTGGGGTACTGATGATGCCATTGACTGCACAACAACAAGAGCTGATCCGAGAAGCCAGCAGAAATGCCATTCAGGGTGGTTTTGAATGCCTCAAGGAGTTTTGGCAGACAGGCGAGTGGCTGCCAGATAGTAACCCTTATAAAAAAGATTGCATTAATGAATTGAAAAGAGCTTTCCCGGAAGGGGTGACAAATATAGAGTGTCATCAGCTTGTTGAATATATCGCAGCTTCAACGGTAACCCATTGTTTCGATGGTTGGTCTTTCCTAGGGAGGGCTCTGGATGCAGAGCTCTCTGGAGACCCAGATGCTGCAAGACATCTGGGTTACTATGCAGAGCTGAGAGCTGCGATGTCTTTGCTTGCAGGGCACGGCATAGGTATTTTCAATAGGAAACATGTAATTGTAAAGGATGATGGTCAGTGTTGTTTATTTGCGGGCTCAATGGGAACACATGATTTTGCGTGGGAAGCTCTTGAGTGCTGGGGCGATACACTAATGGCAAGAGATACTTTGTTTGAAAGTATATACCCCGGGAATTTACCTTTAAAAGAATGGCTTAATTATTATCCTGGTAGTGCAAACTTTCTGGCTAGTCATTGGTTAAAGCAATGGGGGCTTGATATAGCCAGAATGGCTAAAGACAGAGATGCAAGGAATGTTGCCAGCTACAGGCCAACCGCGTTTGCTTCTTCTGGTAGTGACACAGCTAAGAATGTGGTCGCATCTATATGTAAACTTTGGGAACTGTGTGAGCCGAGATATGATGGCGGCTTTCAGGTAATGGATCGTCATATACTCCGCGCATCGCTTCAAGAAGCTGTCAAGCAAAAGTCTGAAGGCTCAGATGAATTGGATAATAGCATTAACTACTATCAACACGATATCCAAAGAATTTTGGACAATGTCGACCCTCAAGATTTAAGCAAAGAATACTGGAAGACTTTTCTTTTGGAGATCGAACAGCATCCTATTTTCGCAGAGGCGTCCGGGAATCTATCTGTTGGTGAGGTGGGGCATTCCCGTCAAGTGCTTTCGCGGGCGCTGCTATTGCTCCGTGTAGCAACAGGCTCAACATCCAATCTTGTTAAAGCATGCGATGGCAGCAAAGATGATCTGGCTTTTTGGTGGTCCGGAACTTCCGTTTCGCGAAGACTATGGAATCCAGACTCTCCTCCTGATCGGTTCTCTGATTTATGGGAAGATATTAATGAAATCAAAGGTGATCTAATCAGTGCTAGTGATATACCTGATGCTTCATATCACAGGATATGGACACAACATGGTCAGGAAGTTTCTGTCCTTGCTACTACCGAGCGTGCCGCTCTCTGGGGATTGTGCTTATGAAGTACATGGGCTCAAAACGGACGATGCTCAAAAATGGTCTGGGGGAACTTCTCAAACAAGAAGCGTTGTCTGCATCACGCATGGTGGATCTGTTCTCCGGGTCAGCTTCTGTTTCATGGTTTGCAGCAACGCAATTTGACATTCCCGTTGAAGCCTATGATCTGCAATCCTACGCAGTAGTAATGGCTCAATCGGTCATATCAAGAAACAAGCCGGTTTCAGTCGGAGAAATTGAAAAAATCTGGATTGACCGGTCCAAGTCCAGCCTCTGCAAAATGAATGGATGGAAAGAGTCCGTTGATCTGGAAAAAAAAGGAACAAAAATCTCTTCTTGGAAAAAAGGTGCCGAGAAGTTGTGCGCCTCAGGCATAGGCGCCAAAAGCTCGATAATTTTTAACTGCTATGGCGGCCATTATTTTAGTCCAACCCAAGCCCTCGCTTTTGATAGTTTGTTGAAAAATCTTCCCGAGGATAAAGATTTAAGATCGGTATGCCTAGCGTCTACTATTGTTGCTGCAAGCCAGTGTTCAGCCTCTCCGGGACATACAGCACAACCCTTCAAAGCCACTAAAACGGCAGCCCCCTTCCTGCAAGAGGCGTGGTCAAGAGATCCTTTTTTTTATGTAACTCAAGCATTCAGGAAAATAGCACCTATTCACGCCAACAAGATTGGAGAAGCTCATATTGAGGACTCCAATAGAGCTGCTAGAAATTTAAATAAGGGCGACTTGGTTTTTGTGGATCCCCCGTATTCAGGAGTCCATTACAGTCGCTTTTATCATGTCCTAGAAACGATTGCTCGAGGCTGGTGCGGACAAGTCAGCGGTGTTGGGCGATATCCACCACCTGAAGAGCGGCCAAATTCAGATTACAGTAAGCGAGGAACATCTCGCGATGCCATAGAGGACTTGCTGAAAAGCCTTGCAGATTGTGGCTGCACAGTGATTCTTACTTTTCCTAAAGGGGAATGCAGCAATGGCTTATCAGGCGAAGATTTGGAAGAGCTTGCAGAGAATTTTTTCAATGTATCCAGAAGAGTTGTTAAAACTCGATTCAGCACATTGGGGGGGAATGATGTAACCAGATCGGCAAGAAAGATTTCGGACGAGTTAATATTAGTTTTAAAAAAGTAAAGACAAATTCCATGACTGAAGCCGATCTCCTCGACCAACTGGCATTGGGCGAAGACAGCCGCCACCAGTTCAAACGCGACATTACCAATGCCAACGCGTTGGCGACCAATCGCGAATTGGTGGGGCTATACTGGCAGATCGGCCGCGACATTCCGGCGCGACAGGCCGAGCAGGGTTGGGGCGCCAAGGTAATCGATCGGTTGGCCCATGACCTACGCACCGCTTTTCCGGACATGAAAAGCTTTTCGCCGCGCAACCTCAAGTGCATGCGGGCGTTTGCCGACGTCTGGTCGAACGGATTGTTTGTGCAAGCGGTGTTTGCACAATTGCCCAGAGGCCATGAATCTGTAGACTGGAGGGCTTGACCATGACCCAGGCGAAAAAGATCATCATCATCGCCGGCCCCAATGGCGCGGGGAAAACGACGTTCGCACGCTCCTTTCTGCCGATTGAGGCCAACCTTCCCCGCTTCATCAATGCCGATTTGATTGCAGCAGGCTTGTCGCCTTTCGCGCCGGAAGCGGCCGCCATCAAGGCGGGGCGTCTGATGCTTGAAGAAATCGCGGAAAGTGTCCAACGCGGGGAGAGCTTTGCGCTGGAAACTACGCTATCCGGCCTGGGGTATCTGCGGCATATCCGGCAGTGGCAGGCGCAAGGCTACGCCGTCAGCCTGTTCTTTCTGGCGCTGCCCGACGTCGACATGGCCATCGCACGGGTCGCCGAACGCGTCCGCCAGGGTGGCCACGATATTCCAGAGGCCATCATTCGGCGCCGTTTTTCGGCAGGCCGGAAGAATTTCGAGCAGCATTACCGCGATGCAGTGAATGACTGGAGTCTGTATGACAATGCCGGCGGCACCCCGGTGCTGCTGGAATGGGAAGAACGAGCATGAGCCAGACCGCAACACCCAAAGACATTTCTCAAGCCAAAAACCCCGATCTACGGGCATCGCTGGCCGCCATGCAGCGCGCCGCAGAATCGGCGAAGCAGATTGCCATCCAGACCAATACCGCCATTGTGGTGGTGAGGGATGGTACGCGGATCCGCATCACCGCCGAGCAGTTGCGCCGCGAGCATGACGAGCAGCCCGATATGCCATGAGCCAACCCATGCCGCGCTCCGAGCGCAATTCACAGAACCGAGTGGCGCGTCTGTTCACCAGCCCGGTGGCCGATGGCGGCCTGGGATACGAGCACCTGGGCAACTGGGGAAAGTGCGACAACAACCGCGCCATCGAAGTCGATCTGCTGCGCGCCAATCTGGCCGCGCGTGCTTACTCGCCCGCCCATATCAGCGCCGCGTTGCAGAAGCTAGAGGTCGCGGTGGATGTCACCGGCATCACACCCTATCAGGCCAACCTGCGCACCTACCAGTTGCTGCGCTATGGCGTGCCAGTGCAGATCGCGGCGGGCCAGTCGCACGAGACGGTGCAGTTGATCAACTGGGCGCAACCCGAGCGCAATCACTTCGCGCTGGCCGAGGAGGTGACGCTGAAGGGCGAGAACACCCGCCGGCCGGACATCGTGCTGTACATCAACGGCCTGGCGGTGGCAGTGATCGAGCTCAAGCGCAGTTCGGTGGATGTGGGCGACGGCATTCGCCAGTTGCGCAGCAATCAGGAGGAAGCCTTCAACCAGGGTTTCTTCAGCACGATGCAGTTGTTGCTGGCGGGCAGCGATGCGCAGGGTTTGCGCTACGGCACCACCGGCACACCGGAACAATTCTTCGTGCATTGGAAAGACGAACAACCTCAAGCCACGGCAACAGCAGGCGCCTTGCTGGACCGCCCACTGGCACAGATGTGCGGCAAGGCGCGGTTGCTGGACCTGATCCGCAACTGCGTGATCTTCGATGCGGGCTTCAAGAAAGTGCCCCGGCAGCACCAGTACCAAGGCATCAAGGCCGCTCAGGAACGCATCACCAAACGCGAAGGCGGCGTGATCTGGCATACCCAGGGCAGCGGCAAGAGCATTCTGATGGTACTGCTGGCCAAATGGCTGCTGGAGCACGACCCGCAGGCACGGGTGCTGATGGTGACCGATCGCGACGAATTGGACAAGCAGATCGAAGGCGTGATGCGCAACGCCGGAGTAATCGGTGCGGAATCGGCTTCGCCGCGCATCACCTCGCGGGCGGACTTCGTGCAAAAACTCAGCGCCACCACACCGCGCCTGCTGTGCGCGCTGATCCACAAATTCGATGCCGCCGACCTCAAGGGCGAGCCACCGCCGATTCACGGGCGCTTCTACGTGTTCGTGGACGAGTGCCACCGCACCCAGGGCGGCAACATGAACAAGCAGATGAAGCGCTGGCTGGCCGATGCCCTGTTCATCGGTTTCACCGGCACACCGCTGCTGCGCAAGGACAGGCAGACCACCCGCGATGTGTTCGGCACTTACATCCACACCTACAAGTTCCACGAAGCCGTGGCTGACAAGGTGGTGCTGGACCTGAAGTACGAGGCCCGTGATGTGCCGCAGCGGCTGACCTCGCGCGAGGCCATCGATGCCTGGTTCGAGAAGAAAACGCGCGGGCTGAACAACTTCCAGAAATCCATCCTGCGCAAACGCTGGGCCACGATGGAAGAGCTGATGAGCGCCAAGGAGCGCAAGGACCGCATCGTCGCCAACATCATCGAGGACTTCAGCCTCAAGCCCCGTCTGGACAATGACCGCGGCACGGCGATTCTGGTGGCCGCCTCGATCTACGATGCCTGCCACTACTTTCGGCTGTTCCAGAACACGCAGTTTGGACCACACGTGGGTGTCATCACCTCGTTCGAGCCCAACCCGGCGGCCATCTCGAAAGAGTCATCCGGCAGCGACGAACGCTACAAATACGACACCTACAAGCAACACGTGCTGCGTGCCGGCCAGACCACCAAGCAGTACGAAGACGAAACCAAGCGCCGCTTCATCGAAGAGCCCGCCAACATGAAGCTGCTGATCGTGGTCAGCAAGCTGCTCACCGGCTTCGATGCCCCCAGCTGCACCTACATCTACCTGGACAACGAACTGCACGACCACAACCTGTTCCAGGCCATCTGCCGTACCAACCGGCTCGATGGCGACGACAAGGACTATGGCCATATCGTCGACTACAAGGAGCTTTTCGGCGACGTGCAGCAGGCCATTGCGGTGTACAGCTCCGACGAGCTGGACATCGACGCGGGCAACGGCGGTGAGAACAACGTCCACCTGAAGAACTGGCTGGAGGAAGGCCGCAAGCAACTGGACGAAGCCCGTGAAGCGCTGCACTACCTGTGCGAGCCGGTGGCGCAGCCGCGTGAGCTGGAGCAGTTCATCCACTATTTCTGCGGCCATGCCGGTGATCCGGAGGCACTGCTGGAAAGCGAGGCGCTACGCATCGCTTTCTACAAGGCGGTGGCGACCTATCTGCGCGCCTTCGCGGCCATTGCCCAGAGCCTGGACGAGGCGGGCTACGCCGACGGCGAAGCCGATACCTTGCGGCGGGAAACCGAGTTCTATGCCGAGGTGCGGTCGGCCATCAAGCACTACAGCGGCGAAGAGCTGGACATCAAGCCCTACGAGGCCGACATGCGCCACCTCATCAACACCTATATCCAGGCCGAACCGGCGCAGGCTCTGGGGGAGCTGGCCGAACTGTCGCTGACCGAGCTGATCATCGAGACTGGCATCCACGATGCCATCGCCAAAAAGCTCAATGAAAAGGGGAAGCTGTCGAAGAATGCCATTGCGGAAACCATCATCAACAACGTCCGCAAGACCATCATCCGCGACCGTCTGACCGATCCGCGCTTTTATGAGCAAATGTCCAAGCTGCTCGATGACCTGATCCAGCAAAGCCGCGAAAGTACCGAGGCCTACGAGGTATTCCTGCGAAATGCAGAAGCCCTGGTGAAGAAGCTGCACGAGAAACAGCACGACAGCGATGAACCCGCCATCCTGCACGGCAATGCCAGTGCGCTGGTGATTTATCGCAACCTGCCGGACATCATTTCCGGTGATGCACTGCCCGATGACGGTCGCGTCGTCAAAGACCCGGGGGCGGATTACGGCGAGCCGTTGGCCTTTTTGGCGCTGAAGATTGATCGCCTGATGCGTGACGAAGCCCCGGCGGGATGGCGCGGCGACGAAGCCAAGGAGCGTATTGTTCAGAACGCCCTGTATCCACTGACAGGCCGCAACCGCGAAGCCACGCTGAAGCTGTTCGATCTGCTGAAAAATCAGCCGGGCTACTGATGGAACAGACGCACATACGCCTGGGGGAACTGGACATCACCGTCACATTCAAGGCGGTGAAGAATGTCCACCTTTCCGTGCATCCGCCCGAGGGTAAGGTAACGCTGGTGGCGCCGACTGGCACACGGCTGGAAGTGGCACGTGCCTATGCCATTTCAAAATTACTCTGGATTCGTCGGCAACAGGCGCAACTACTGACACAGGCACGTGAAACACCTCGCCAGTTTGTCACGAGGGAAAGCCACACCATCTGGGGGCGCCGCTATCTGCTCACGGTAGTGGAAGAGGATACTCCGCCTGTCGTGAAGATGGACCACCGGCGCATCACCCTGAACGTTCGCCCTGGAACAGATGCAGGCAGGCGCGAAGCCATCTACCAACGTTGGCAACGGTCCTTATTGCATGAAGCGATCCCGCCTTTGATCGCACATTGGGAACGACGTATCGGCGTGAAGGTAGAAGGGTATTTTTTACAGCGTATGAAAACCAAGTGGGGCAGTTGCAATCACCTGCGCGCTCACATTCGACTCAACACAGAACTGGTCAAGAAGCCCCGCGATCTGCTCGAATACGTGATCGTGCACGAGATGATCCATCTGATCGAGCCGACGCACAGTGAGCGCTTCATCGCCTTTCTGGATCAGCATTATCCCGCCTGGCGGGAAGCTCGTGCGGAACTGAACGCGCTTCCCCTGGGGCAGGCACTCTGAGTACTGCTATCGGCCTAGATAAATCGAGACTACGCCGATTAGCCTCTTCGCGGCACAGCCAGAAGGTTGCCGGCAGACGCAGGTTCATACGGACATAGGGGGTAGTGATCTTATCCAGTTCGTCCTCAGTACAACTGGAGGTATTTCCAGCGATTCCCGCAAAGGTCGTGATGCATCTTCTCCACAAAACTTAGCGCTCGCAGTCCTTTGCCAACCGATCGACGTTTAAACGTGTGATCAACGTCTGAATCAATAAGGATTTTTGCTACTTCACCAGCCAGCGGGTCGCCATACCTGCGATCATGTGATCGTTGACATGGCAATGAAACAGCCAGTTGCCCGGTGAGCGGGGAACCATGTCGACAGAAGTCATGCTGGCTGGCATGATTTCGACGACATCGGTTCTGCGGCCATGATCGAGCACGGTTTGTCCGTGCCAGTGCACAGTATGGTTGTCCACTTCATTGCCCAGTGCGACCAGATGCCAGCGGACACGCTGTCCGCGCCTGGTTTCAAAACCGGACAGATTGCCGAAAATACGGCCGTTGATCGCATGTTTCAGGCCGCTTTCCTCATCGTTTTCCTCGTTGAAGATCATGTACAGCGCGATGAATTCCTGATCGACATCGCGCGGAGCCGGATTCTTGTCTGAATGCGCCTTGTCGGCAGCTGTGATGATGAGGGTTCCGATCAGTCCCAGATTGACTTCTTCCTCTGCCATCACGTGCGAGTGATACAGCCAGACGATGGATGAAGGATCACCCGGGCCGGGGCCGGCATCCTGGTCGACGATCCAGGTATAAGTGTAGCGCTCACCCGGTGGAATACTGCCACCCTTGCCGCCATCTGCACCCTCGTTGTCCTTATCGTACATCACGCCGTGAGGGTGCATGGAAAGTGGCATATCGGTCTTGTTCAGAAAATGGACTTTGATGGTATCACCTACCGCAGCACGGATCGTGGGGCCCAGAATCCCCATCCACTCCGGCTGGGGCAGGGGGTGAGAGTAACTGCCATCGGTATAACCGATATAACGATATTTGGTGTAAGTCAGGGTTTTACCCCAGACTCCCAGATCACTTGCGGGATCGATCTGGTTTGCACCGGTCGGTGCGTAATTCCAGTCTGTTTTTTCCGCTGCAATCCAGTATTCCCGTACTTTCCCGGCTTGCGCCAGAGAGGATGACAGAGACAGGAAAATCAGGATAAACAGGGTCAGGCAGGAATACAAAAACGGGTTATTGTTTCTTCTGGTGTGCATGGATAGCTTCTTTAAAACAAATTTTTGATAACCATGATCGAAATACCAACGATTCAATCATGATTAAAGAATCTGCTGAAGGTGGAAGCAGTCTGCGGTGATCAGGCCGCAGACTGATTGAGAAAGTCAGTTTCGGAGTTGTGGCAATCACCCCGGGCAAGGGTTTCCACTGCCTTGCCGAAAGTGACCAGATCAGAACGCTCCAGCATGACGCAGTTTTTGCCGGTACGCTGACAATAGCGTCTGACGGTGAAAAAATCCTCATGATTGATACAGTCAACCGGGCAAATGATGCTGTCTACACGAGCGAGCAGGGCAAGCAGGCATTCACTGTTGTCCTGCGCACCGCCACGAAACACCATGAAATGTCCCCCGGCAGCTTCAATCAACTGATGGTAATTCGGATAGAGTGCAGCACGCCCACCGATACACAGGACAGACTGGCCCGCCAGATGATGACTGCTTTTCAGACGATCAATGGCCAGATAAGCATGATATTGATGCGGCAGGCCTGTTCTGATCCAGCGTAAATCCTCGTCATCAGATACTTGGGGAAGATGTGTGCCAGTACGACTGTCGATCTGAACTTCGGTATGAATAGAATTTGCAGGTGAATGCCGGGCTGTTTCCGCAGAAACAGCACCAGGCAAGGCCATACGGACCAGGTGATAAAGGTGCTTCAGCCGTGATTCCAGCTCCCGCCCCAGTTCCAGAGTGCGCTGCTTGTAGTGATGGAAAAGCGAATTGCAGAGGGTTTCATTCTGATAGATTCCGGACAGTTTACCGGGATGGAGTTGCGCTCCCTGATATGCTGGCTCCAGTACTGTTCTTTGGAAGAATTTCATGATCGATTCCGTATCAGAAAAAAGGCTGGCTTGCCCGGGAGGAGGGGGCTGGCTTGCCGTCACAAATCACTGGAAGAGGAGAGAGAACTGCCAGTGATTACCAGGAAAGTTGATGTTTGTCAGCGTGAGAGTACATCATGCAGGTTTACGGATTACTTCGTCAGTATCAGTTTGTCATTACGCGTCAGACGTAAATGATACTGTTCTCCTCGATGCTGAATGAGTACTTCTTTGCCTGTTCCAAACAGATTTTCACTGCTGATCAGTTTGATGGGGAACTGTGCAAATGGCGAAACCAGCTCATTGTTTAGCCCGGGATCTGCGTGGTATTTGACATCGACTGAGTTCATATTATGCTCTGGCTGAATATTGAATGAGAACGATTATCATTATAATGATTAAAATAATTTGTGCAAGTATTTTTGTTGAAAAAAATAAACTACTCTGCAGCTTGCGGTGGGGTGGTTTATTAATTATCACTTGCAGAAGAATCACAATTCTGTCGGAAATTTTTACACTTTTGTGTATTGGTTTTATTGTTTTTATAGGTAGTTAAAATTATTTTATGTGGATAGAGAGGTGGTTTTTATTCGTAAAACTGCTTGCGAAGCAGTCAGAATTGTCGAAAATATTTACATGTCATAATGATTCTTTATTAAGTTGTTGTATATAAAAGTTTGTTGATGGTGGCATGATAAATGCTTGTGAATATTTGGTATCCGGGATTTGGCTCGTTGGTCGGGTATCTTAAAAATTTTATGGGTTCTGCCCATCAGGAAGGTTTCAAACAAATTTAATCAGGAACTTTTTATGAAAAAAATTATATTTGCAGTAACACTGTTTTCTTTCTTCGGAGTTGCCAATGCTGATTCCAACGATTTTTGCTCTTCTCCTGGGCCGAACTTTTACTACAGTTGTACAATTCTGGTTACTCCCCCTCCTATTACTATCCCGATTAACGGCCCTGAGAGTAATAGTGTTCCCGAACCTGCCAGCTCGCTGTTAATTGTATTGGGTGGCCTGGCTATGCTGTGGCTACGTCGCCGGTAGATCTGGTCTGATATATCCAGGTGGCGTAATCGATGTGGTTACGTTGAGTAAAAGTTGAATACCTTTGCAGTCTCACAACACGAATCCGTAATGAGCCTGCAAAGACAAAGCAACCCGGAACAGTTGGTGAACATTCTGGATTGCTTCATCCCACATAATCAGATTTTTAGAGATACCTCCAGTAAGATTTGAGCCGCAAATCGCGAACAAAGTATCGAAGTTAGCTGTGGTGGATAGTGATCCAGTTGCAGATTCAAAATTGATAAGATACAGCCAGTTTGTAGTTGCGTCCCGGATCTCTTAGCACATTGAGGTGGCGCCGGTAATCTTTATCGGTCAGATTGTCGATTCCGAAATCCAGCCGTACACCTTTTAATGAGCCATTCTGCGGCAGCCAGGTCAGTGTCAGGTCATGCAATGTATAGCCAGGTGTAGGCGTTCCACCGGTCGGCACACGATTCTGTGCTTCGATGATGCTGCTGCGCCAGCCGAGGGAAAGGTCGTAGGTCGGCCAGTTCAGACCGGCCATTACAATCCATCTATCCGGCTGGACATTGGACAATACTCCTCCATCCGTCCGGTTGTAGCCGCGCGTCTGGGAATAGGAGAAGCCGGTATAGCCGTATTTGGCTGCATAGTTTGCCTCTATTTCGAATCCTTCCAGTACGGCATCACGCACATTGTCACTGGTCGTGACGCCTCCTCTGCCAGGGTTACCGGGGACCGGGAAGAACACGAAGTCGACCATCAGGTCGACGAAATCTTTGACCTTGTTATGAAAATAGGCTCCCCGGATAGCCAGGCGATCATCCTCATACAGCAGATCAGATTTCTGTATGCGTGCTCCCACCTCTTTGTTGAATGCTGTTTCCGGTTTGAGATTGGGGTTGGGTACGAACAGATTGGCACAACCCGGGCCGCAGGTGAAATGGGTCCCGGTGGTAAACAATTCACCCAGTGTCGGAGCGCGGAATGCTTCACTGTAATTGCCGATGAGTGAAAACCATTCGGTAACCTTGAACAATCCGCCGATTTTGAAGTTGACGCGGTCATTTTTATTGGCGCTGGTAGCCATGCCTTCGGCTTCACTGCGGAAATAGTCCCAGCGTACACCGGGAATCAGCGACAACCGATCCCACAACGTAATTTCATCCTGCAGGAACACACCTACTACATCTGCGTTACCCCGGGGGAATTCCGGTCGTATGGCACCGTTACGTTTTCCTTTGGCTTCATTGTGAAAATAATCGACCCCGTAGGTAATCAATTGGGTGGCGAAGCTGCTCAGATCGAGACGTGAGCTGTTACGCGCATTGATACCCGTGGTGGAAAAATCGGTCTCGTCACGTCTCCGGTCAAGCAGTCGTTTCTCAAGGCTGTGAGTCGTGTTGTGATAAACCAGCACTTCCGGGTTCAACCAGGTATTGTCAGGATTCTCGTAGCGATAGCGCAATGTGTAATTGCGTTGTTCGGTGTCCCGATCTACCAGGGTATCCGGGGTGGAAGCCGTTTGTGAATTGGCAGGGACTTTGCCAGTCTGATCAAAGGTCTGCGTGGAAAATGTGAAGCGATGATCGCCCGGTGTCCAGTTGAATTTGGCCAGACCGGCATAGGATTGAAACTGAGAGTTTTGCAGTTTGGAACCATCACCATGGCGGATATCATCGGCCGCATTGCGGTAGGAAAAATCCAGCAGATAGTCGAACTCTTCTCCAACCAGACCGTAAATGCTGGTTCCGGGGATATATTGCTCATTCATACTCTGGAATCCTCCCCTGACCTTGATCCCGGAGCGTTCACCCGGGCGCAGAAGATCGGTTGCATCCAGCGTGGTGAAGGAAATGACACCACCGAGGGCACCACTTCCCCAGATTGCAGAAGCCGGGCCGCGCATGACATCTACTCGCTTGAGCAGGCTCGGGTCAGTGAAAATACGGGCATTATGCCCCCGGTTGAAATCCTGTCTGGCTCCATCCAGCAGGAACAGAATGCGGTCATCGGCCATGCCGCGTATCGTCGGGCTGATGCCCAGGTTGCGTGGCCCTCCGCCCAGATCGATATTGGGCAGATAACGCAGCACATCACCGATATCGGCTGCCTGTCGGGTTCGTATCTGTTCGGTATCGACTACACTGACTGATTCCGGTATTTCACTGACCTTCCGGCTGGTACGGGTAGCGGTAACGGTGACTTCCTGCAGATTGGTAGCGGTAATGAGTTTGCCGGCAGGCTCAGTATCGGCCGATGCAGTTTCTGCATGAGCAGGATGGATGAACAGCGAAAAAGTAACGGTGGTGGCAAGATAAACCTTCCAGCCAGCCGAACGACATTTGAACCTTGAAAACATAACATTCCCCCAGAAAATAAATTATTTCCGGCTGACTGGCTTAACGCTGGCTGGCTGGTTAGAACAGGTCTTCAAATCAACCTGGATTTTTATTGGATTCGGGTAATGGCAACAAGCAGCCATTACAGATACTTAATGACCAAGTGCCTCCTTGTGCAGATTGATCCCCTGACGAATTTGTTCATCTACCCATTGAGTAAATAAGGGGTGGGGGGCAAAACCCTCACCCAGTTCGAATTCCAGTCCGGCAAGGAACCGCTTTTCCGGCCCGACGGAAGTGGTACGGGCAGGGATGACGATCACCCTGTCACCTTGCTTGCTGGCTTCGGTGACCATGGCTCTTACTTTTTTGACCCAGGGTGCCCGTTTGTCCGGCCAATCCTCACGCCAGGTGGCAACTTTGAATGCCTTGAATTTCTGGCCTCCCTGATCATGCATCTGGCTGGCAATGCTGTTGAGTTTCTCCAGCCATTCATCATTTTTCCGATCATCCTGAGTGCCGTGTGCGGTCAGAATCACTGTTTCTCTGGCCGGATCTTTGGAGAGTGCCAGTACGCGATCGAACAATGCACTGGCAAACAGGGGGTTGTCTTCGTAACCGCCTGTCCAGATAACCGGCAGAGACGTTAGGATTCTGGGAACCGGTGTGCTGGATTTTGCATGTCCCCCATGTCCCCCATGTCCCCCATGGCTGCCGTGTCCACTGTTGTTGTCATGTATGTGGTCGTCCTGATTTTCGATATCCAGACCGGCCAGATAACCGATTTCATTGCGATAGGAGCTGCGGCTGGCAAAGGCGCTGACAACAATGGCTGCTTTTGCGCCGCGCTGTTCCAGTTTGTGCAGGGCACGTTCGATCGTGTATGGATCCGCCATGGAAAAGGCAAATTCGATTTTGTAGCGTTTCATCAATGGCTCTACCGCTACGCGCAGATTTTCATTCCAGTGAAAGTCGGAGCCATGAGCAAACAGGATGACACCGGTATCTTCTTCGGCCAGAGGCAGATTGCGGCTGGCTTCGCGCTCCATCCACATGGCCAGATGCTGTGGCTCGATCTCGAAGTGATTGAGTGCTGCATTTTCAGGCAACAGCCGTTCCAGCCGTGATTCGAGTGACATCATGCTGTCGTATTTGGGGCCGAGGGCGAATGCAATCACCTGATTTTTATTGTTTTTGGCGGCCGTGCCCAAAGATGACAATGCAGTGGCAAGCTGCTGTTTTGTCTTGTTGCCATAACTTTCCGGTTCTTCGTCTTTTTGTGCTTCCAGAAGAATCAGAGAGTTGATCGAACGAAAACTGACTCCCTGTGATGCCTGTTTGACAATGCGCATCCAGTCGTCATACATCGCCCGTCGGTGAGTATCGTTCTGTGCCCCGTAACCCACTACCAGCAGATGTTGCTGAGCGGTATGCTGCATGCCGCGCAAGCGGGTGGCGAGTGCCTCGACAGCGAAATAGCTTTCTCCGTAAGGTTTCGTGAAAGTCACAGGGATCGTCTGGTTTTCTTCCGTGACCAGTGTGCGGATGAGCTGATAGCGCGGTTCTGCAGCAGAAATGAATAGTGGCAGTACGACGATACGGCCTATATTCTGCTGGTGCAGGCTGGCGAGACCGGATTGCAGCGTTTGCCGGGTGCGCTCGTCAGTAACAAAGACCAGTGCAGCCGGGTGATTGGCTGAGAACGATGCAAAAGCATCACGGATTTCTTCATTACCGACAAATCCCCGGTCAGCTGCAACTATCAGGAAACCGGTCTGATCGGCCGGTTTCAGTTCGGCTGCGTGCGCCGATCCTGCAAGCAGAGCGAACATCAATAAATAAAACCATGCAGCGGTTTGGATTGTTTTAATCCAGAAAAGCATATTTCCTCCGGGTTGTGAATCGTAAAATGTATTGATGGATAAGGGTTCGTCTGTCATGCAGGCAGACTGCGCCGTAGTGTTATGTCGTGGTTTCAACTGTATCGACGGGAGAACTGTTGATACTGGCCTGGCCTGATGTGATTTTTGTCAGTGCTGCTGCAAAGCTGGAAACACCGGTACCCTTGAACAGCAGGCAGGGTTTATGCCCCAGCCGGCAAAGCCTTTTGACCTGATAGTAAGCGGCGTGACTGACGTAATCAGTCGGGCAGATCACTGCTGCAGCGCCATAGATCATTTCCGGCAAGCGCGAAAGTGCATCTTCCTGGCCGCCATCATGGTGTGATAATTTGAGGCCAAGCTGTCTGGCAAGTGTGCGGTATTGCGGCAGCAGTGTGGATCGGCCGCCTACGCACAGAATGCACTCGTAAGCAGCCATTTTCGTTTCAGTTGTATCCGCTGTCTCTGTATCTGTGGTGCTGCCAGAATTGAGGGTCAGCAGCAGATTTTCCAGTGTATCCCGCTCGACGCGAAGGGTATCGCGTTCGTGATAGAGCTCGGTCAGGTTGTGGCAGGCATTTTTGAGTGATTGCTTGAGATCATCGGCCTGTGCTGCTTTGATCTGCAGCTGCTCGTTTTCCACCGTTAGTTGCATCAGGCGCTGACCCATTCGCAGTATGGCCTGGCCTGATTCCAGTGTTTCCAGCCGTTGGCGGGTGGTCTCGCTTTCTCGCCGGGATTGCTGCAACTGCTTGATTTCAGCCGCAGCCTGTTGCAGTTGCTGGCGCAGGCGCGATTCGGTCTGTACGTGCTTCTCTCTGATCTGTTCCAGTTGCCCGGCCAGTTCCTTCAGCATTTGTTCCGCCTGGTTGAGCCGGTGCTGCGTGGCTGACAGCTCGGCAACCGCTTCATGCATGTGCATGTGAACCCTGTCATGGATCTGCTCTCTGCCTTCGGAGCTGATCCGTTTGTGGGTGAGTGCTGCCCATAATGGACCGGCTATTCTTCCGTTGGTAAAACAGGTTTCCCAAAGCGCCAGCACCTCGCTGTCGGTTTTGGCGGCGTCGAACTGTTTAATGTGGCTTTCGTACAATCTGTCCAGATATTTATGAATCGTTTCCGATACGACGTTTCTGGAGGTTACGCGGCAGACTGCTTCAACGTGCAGATCGTGCGCATTGTTTATCGAAGCTTTGAAATGAAAGCGTTTGGCAAAACGCTCGAGATCCGAGGCGGGCAGACAAAGGCCAATGACAGGACAGTGATAGGTTCTGCTCAGTTCCCAGATTTTTGAACGCTTCACCGGGGGAGAAGGGGAATCGGTTACCATGATCTCGGGCGATCCATCTCCTGCTAATAAAGCATCGATTCCCGACTGTCGCAGAATGGCAGGTGCATGCATACGGTATCTCCTCGTGGTGAAAATATCAGTCTGGATCAGACAGAATGGATTGCATTTAATACTAATAATAACAATTATCATTAACGTAATCAATTGTGTTGTGTATTGCAGCCGATTCTGCATGAATCATGCGGAGCTTCATTTGTACGGCGAGGTGCGACAATTTGTCGCATTTCCATCCTTTTTGGAATCGGTTATTCTCCGAATTTTTGCGTGAACCATGAAGAAGTCGACCTATTCTTTCCCCACGCTGGCCGGATTCTTTCTCACACTCGCTTCTGTGGTTGCAATCGCAGCCGGGCCAGGTACCGGCGACCCAACTCAGCAACCGTCTGTCATGCAAGCCTCAAAGCCCCCAAAGACCGCACTTGCAGTGGGAGTAACACTGGATCAGGAAGGGCAGTTGTGGCTGGCAAGAGTGATTGATCAGCGCTTGCTGGTTTCCAGATCAGAAGACGATGGCAAGCATTTTTCCGAATCAGTGACGGTTACTCCTGTGCCGGAAAACATAGGCAATGATGGCGAAAATCGTCCCAAGATCCAGGTGGCACGTGATGGCACCGTGCTGGTCACCTGGACGGAGCTGCTGGCGGAAAAATATGCTGGAAATATAAAGTTCTCGCGTTCGACCGATTCAGGTCGGACGTTCTCAGAGCCAATCGTTCTGAACGATGATGGCCGTGTGACCAGTCACCGCTTCGATTCCCTGGCAATCGACGGAAAAGGAAGGGTGGTGGTGGCCTGGCTGGATGCCAGAGATCGTGATGCAGCGAGGGAAAAAGGGGAGGAGTTCAAGGGGGTCTCACTCTACAGCAGTCAGTCGTTCGACAATGGCGCGCACTTTGAGCCAAACCGGCAAATTCATCAGCATACCTGCGAATGCTGCCGGACTGCGCTTACCTGGACCAGCGAGGGGCCGGTCGTGCTGCTGCGAAATATTTTCGGTATCAATACCCGTGATTTTGCCGTGGCCAGCCTGGATAAAGTGGAAGAAGGCGTCAGAAGAGTCACCCGCGATGAGTGGCAGATCGATGCCTGCCCGCACAACGGTGGCAGTCTTGCGACAGATGGCAGAGGGCAATTGCATCTGACCTGGTTCACCAGCGGCACTGCTGCACAGGGGCAGTTCTATAAACGGATCAGCGGCAACCAGGAATTGGAACCCATGGCACTGGGTGATATGGATGCGCAGCCCAACCACGCTGCAGTGGTGGCACATGGTGAAACCGTCATCCTCACCTGGCGCGAATTTGACGGAAACGTGTATTCCGCAAAGATGATGTTTTCGAATGACGGTGGCGAAACCTGGAGTGAGCCATGGCGCCTGATGTTGTCTGCCGGCGCAAACGATTACCCGGTACCGCTCATCAGTGACAGTAAAGCTCTGGTTGTATGGAATACCGAAAATGAGGGTTTGCGGGTTTTGCCCGTTGAAAGAGTCATCAACCGATCCGACGGCTGAGAATCTTTAAAACAATAATAAGCAGCAGGCGGCTTATGACATGGATCGCAATGGCATCAGGCGCTGCTGCAAATACTAATTACCAATAAAAATCGAAAGGATCAGACCATGAAGCAGTTCCCTCTGGCACTGATTGGCCTGCTTTGCGCCTCATCAGCCTGGGCAGCTCAAGATGTCGAACAACAGAAACAGTTTTCCCGCAAAAATCTTTCAACACAGGCAGACAGCAGTTCAGACGGAATCCGGGTATCAGGCGCAAACGGGGAGCACGCAGGGGAGCAGTTGGCGCAAGCGGCGGACGAACAGGCGCAAACCGGTAAATCGAGCAATAGTGACAACCTGAATGAACAAAAAGAGAAGGATAGTGGTGAGCCGGCTGGCCAGAATGAAACTGTTTTCAGGGAAATGGTGATTACAGGTGAAATAGAGCGGGATTCGCACTTTACTTCGCCTTCGATGCGCGTAACCCGGGCGCAGGTCGAACAGCAGAATGCGCAAACTACCGAAGAAGTGCTCAAATACATGCCCAGCCTGCAAATACGTCAGCGCTACGTGGGCGATCCGAATGGTGTGCTGGGGATTCGCGGAGCCGATATGTTTTCAACTGCGCGCAGCATGGTTTATGCCGATGGTCTGCCGTTGCACAACTTTCTGCAGGCTTCTTTCAATGGTGCGCCGCGCTGGTCGCTGGTCGGTCCTAATGAAATCGACTCGGTTGATGTCGTTTATGGCCCTTTCTCGGCCGAGTACAGCGGCAACTCGATAGGGGGCGTTGCCAACATCAGAACGCGCATGCCGCACAAGCAGGAATTTTACTTTGAAGGCAGCCTGTTCATTCAGCCCTACAAGAATTACGGGGAGGATAAAGGAACATTCATTGGTGACCGGCAGTATTTTTCCTACGGCAACAGGATTCAGGACAAGTTTACGGTGTTCCTGGCTTACAACCGGCTGGAGGCTCAGGGTCAGCCAATGTCTTATTTTATTGATAATACCGGGTTATCCAGCGTGCCTGGAGGAACACCGGTGACGGGGGGTATCAGGACACCGGATACGCGCGGTACACCCAGTATCATTTATGGTGATACCGGTCCCGAAAAAGTGAATACTCACCTGTTCAAGGGTAAATTCGGGTACGACATCACTTCCGATCTGCAGGCGTTGTTTACCGTGGCGTATGAAGAGCGTACCCGCAACCAGAACCATCCGAGCAACTACCTGTATACGGCGAACGGGGATTATTTCTGGGGAGGGAATGCGCCTACCTGTAATTCGGTTGCCACCTGTTCGACTCCGGGTAATGCTTCTCTGGATGGCACACGCTTCGATGTGGTGCGCAGTGGTTTCGGTGAAAGTCGTGACAAGCGTGAGACGCTGAATCTGGGTTTGTCGCTGCGCGGTGCGCTGACGCCCGACTGGGATGTCGATACCACATTCAGCTATTTCGATGTGTTGAAGGATATTCGTGCGACGGCGTTTTTCAATCATGCCGATCCGGGCAATACCGGTGCCGGGCAATTGCAGGATTTCCGCAAATTCAACTGGTGGAATTACGATCTCAAGCTGAGTACGCCCATGCTGCTGGGTTACGACAAACTGTCGTTTCTGGCCGGATACCATTTTGACCAGTACAACCTCAGTTTCCGGCAATATAGCCTGACCAGTTATGAAGATCTGACTCGGGGTGCATTGCAGGCCAACCGCAATAATGATGGCCGCACATCGACTCATGCGATCTTTGCCCAATCCATGTTCCGCTTCATGCCGGACTGGGATATTACCGCCGGTGTGCGTCAGGAATGGTGGGAAGCAAGCAAGGGAGTCGCCTCCAATGTGGCCGTGCCCGATCGCACCGAAACAGCCACTTCTCCGAAGGTTTCACTGGGATATGAGCCTGGACAGTGGAAATTCCGCTATTCCTTCGGGCGTGCGCACCGTTTCCCGGTGATTGCAGAGCTTTTTCAGTCACTTGGTACACCTACCAGTATTCTGATTGCGAATGCGACGCTCAAACCTGAAAATGGCGTGCATCATAATTTTATGATGGAGTACGGGTTACCGAAGGGTTATGTTCGTGTCAACGTATTTCGGGATGACATCAAGGATGCCATCCGCCAGATCACTTCCGCCTCGGGAGCACTTACAACCAGCGCTTTCCAGAATATCGGTGAAGTTGGTACAACCGGTGTGGAGCTGATCTTCGAACAGCGAAATATTCTGGGCTCACGGTTCGATTTTATGTTCAACGGTACCTGGATGAACTCAAAAGTGGAAGACGGGCCGGTCGTGAGATTCACCGAATCAACCGGCGTGCCTGCCAACTACAGCCTGACCGGGAAACAGGTCATTCGCCTGCCACACTGGCGAGTCAATGTTTTCGGTACTTACCATGTGACGGATGCCTGGGATGTTTCCCTGTCCGGCCGCTATACCAGCGATTCCTATAATGATCCTGATAACAGGGACTATAAGAACAACGTATTCGGTGCCCAGAGCGATTTCTTCTTCATGGATTTCAAAACCAGCTACCGGTATCGGTTCAACAACGGGCTGAAAAGCCGATTCTCATTCGGTATCAGCAACCTCAACAACGACAAGGCCTGGGTATTTCATCCTTATCCGCAGCGTACCTATCTGCTCGAAGCTGCGTTCAGTTATTGAAGTACGGGTGTTTTTCTGCCCGATTATGTGATCTGAGACATCAGTAAAAATATCTGCAGAGTGTGCTTACGTAATTGAAGCTACCGAGCTGTTAATGTGGGTTCGGTAGGATGAGGTTAAAGTATTGTGTTCGTGATGCTATGATGAGCCGACCCGATGCCGAAGAAAACCCCCGAGGTGGCGTCGGGTCTGCTGGTTTCAGGAGGAAACACATGAATCGCGATCAGGTTTTGGCAGTATTGCGCCATAGTAAACCTATGTTGGCCAGTCGGTACGGTGTTCGTCGTTTGGCTTTGTTCGGCTCCACAGCACGAGATACAGCACGTGATGACAGTGATGTTGATGTGCTGGTGGTATTCGATGGTGTGGCAAGTGCAGCGCGTTATTTTGGCGTTCAGTTCCACCTGGAAGATGCATTGGGTTGCTCGGTAGATCTGGTATCCGAGAAGGCGCTGCGGCCGGAGCTGCGTCCTTTCATCGAAAAAGAAGCGGTTTATGTTTGAGTTGGCCCGCGAGTGGCGTTTTTACCTGACTGACATGATCAGTTTCGCCGAGAAGGTGCAGGTATACTCGACCAGATACGCTTTGAAGCCAGTGGCCTGAATTACGACGCTACGCTGCGCAATCTCGAATTGATCGGCGAGGCAGCGACCCATATTCCGGATGATATCCGGTCGGTACATCCCGATATTCCTTGGCGTATGATTATTGCTACGCGCAATCGGCTGATACACGGTTATCTCGGTATCGATAACGATACGATCTGGAGCATCATTCAGGATGAGATTCCCAAACTCTTGCGACAATTGACTGCCATGCTGGAGTCAATCAGATAATCCTCTCCACCATAAAATCAACAAATCGAAATAGATCTCCCGTTTTTGTACTTTGAAGTGGAGGCCGAGTTTCAGTAAGGCAGCCTGTTAAAATAGGTATTAACAACCTCCTGAAACTGTATCCTGATTCGTCCGGTTTCAGGCAGGCGCCGGTGTTTCTGACGTAAATAACATTCAAAGATATCAATCATGACAGCTCAGCGGTATGTACGAGATTTGCTGAATTTCATCGACCAGAGTCCCAGTCCGTGGCATGCGGTGGCTACAATCGAGGCAACGCTCAGGGAATTTCGGTTCATCCGGCTGGAAGAAACAGACAAGTGGGCGTTGCAGGCGGGTGGACGGTACTATGTAGTACGGGATGATTCCTCCATTGTTTTGTTTATCCTGGGGAGCAAGGCACCTGCCGAATCGGGTTTCAGGATTGTCGGGGCGCATACCGACTCGCCCGGGTTGCGGATCAGGCCGAACGGGGTAAGCGCCAGCGATGGATTGGCCCGGCTCAAGGTCGAAATTTATGGCGGGCCGATTCTGGCGACGTTTACTGACCGGGATCTGAGCCTGGCCGGGCGCATCAGTTATACCGATGACGGTGGACAGGTTGCGCACAAACGGATTTGTTTTGATCAGCCTCTGCTGCGTTTGCCAAATCTGGCGATTCATATGAACCGGGGAGTCAATGAGGACGGGCTGAAGCTGCATAAACAGAATGAGTTGCCGCTGTTGTTTGCACAACTGACCGACGATCAGTTGCCACAGCCTTATTTTCTGGCGTTGCTGGAACAGAAGGCCGGTATCCCCGCCACACAAATCCTGTCCTGGGATCTCGCGGTTTATGACACCCAGAAAGGGACACTCTGGGGAGCAAATCAGGAGTTTTACACCAACAGTCAGATCGATAATCTGGCCAGTTGCCATGCCGGACTGCAGGCGGTACTGGACGATACCATTCTGGATCATGCCGAAAGTACGCTGGTATGCGCATTTTTCGATCATGAAGAAATCGGTAGTGAAAGTCATATTGGTGCCGGAGGCAGTTTCCTGTCCGATGTATTGCAACGCATCAATCTGGCGGTCTCACGAGATCCGGAGGATGGTGCGCGTGCGTTTGCCCGCAGTTTTCTGATCAGTGCAGATATGGCGCATGCCTATCATCCCAACTTTCCTTCATCCTACGATGCGGATCATAAAGTCTTCGTGAACCGGGGTCCGGTCATCAAATTCAACGCCAACCGTCGCTATAGCTCCGAAAGTATTTCTGCTGCGCATTTCATGCGCTGGTGTGAAGCAGCCGGTGTACCTTACCAGCGTTATTCACACCGCTCCGATCTACCCTGCGGGAGTACCATCGGGCCGATTGCTTCGGCAAAGCTCGGCATACGCAGTATCGATATCGGCTGCCCGATGTGGGCGATGCACAGTATCCGGGAAAGCGCCGGTGTTCAGGACCATGAGTACATCATCAAGGCACTGAAGCAGTTTTTCAGTAGCTGAGAAACTTCTGAAAAACTACCTGCGTTGCCATTTCTGCGTTAAAAATCGGCATCAAAATGCTCATTTATTATATATAAACTCCGCTTTTTCGCCGATTTTTGCCTTGAACTGACTACCTCGCCGACGTTTTTCAGAAGTTCCCTGAAACCTCTGATTAAATCAATAAATGTCGTTGCGACTGCGAAGGTAATGAAGCAGGAAGCAATCCAGGTGGCGGAATAAATCAGGGGTTTCCTAAATCCCGATAGCGGGAAGCGATCTTGCAGTATCTGCCGGGTTGCTTTCGCCACCACTTCAAAATGCGTTTTATCCGCTGTTAGCCGGTGATGCGACAATTTGTCACATTGTTATGCCCTTTCTCCCGCTTTATGATGAGTGCCCTGCAGTAACTGCAATCACTTTGAGGGTTTCATAACAGGGATAAAAACATGAAGGGAACAAAAAGATTTGAGCAATCGCGACAACATCTGCTCAAGGCTGGGGATGCCATGATCAGAAAACCGCTGGCGGTTGCGGTGGCGGGTGTGCTGGTGGGCATGACATCGGTATGGGCGCAGGCAGAAAGTAAAGAGGAACCGGTGCAACTGGAAACAATCGAGGTCGTGGCATCCGGGCAGGGGTCGCTTACGGTTCCAACGCTGGTTGAGGCGCAGCATGAAATGCGCAAAATCCCGGGCGGAGCAAATATCATCGACAGCGAATCTTATGCCAATGGCCGGGGTTCGACACTGCAGGATGCGCTGGGGTATTCGCCGGGAGTGTTTGTTCAATCCCGTTTCGGTGCCGAGGAAGCGCGTCTGTCAATTCGCGGTTCCGGCATCCAGCGTTTCTTTCACTTGCGCGGCATCAAGATTCTGCAGGATGGTTCACGGGTGAATCTGGCTGATGGTGGCGCGGATTTTCAGGTGATCGAGCCGCTGGCTGCACGTTATATCGAAGTTTATCGGGGCGCCAATGCATTGCAGTATGGATCGACCACGCTGGGTGGTGCGATCAATTTCGTTACGCCCACCGGCTACGATGCTGAACGTTTCCGCGCACGTGGTGAGGCAGGCAGCTTTGGTTATAACCGCCTGATGCTTTCTTCCGGTGGTGTGCATGGTTCTCTGGATTATTTTGCCAGTGTTTCTCGCTACAGCCAGGATGGTTTCCGTGACTGGTCGGAGCAGGAAAACTGGCGCATGTTCAGCAATGCCGGGTATCGAATCACGCCCGATCTGGAAACCCGTTTTTACCTGACCTATACCAAAACCAATTCACAATTGCCAGGCGAGCTGACCAAAGCAGAACTGAAAGACAACCCGAAGCAGGCAAATTTCTTTAACAGCAATATAGCGCGGTACAAGCGGGATTTTGATTTGATCCGCGTGGCCAATCGTACTGTGATGAAATTGGGTGAGGCCCAGCAACTGGAATTTTCCGCATTCTATGCGCATAAAAAAGTATGGCACCCGATTTATGTGGTGATGGAGCAGCCTTCGCATGATTACGGCCTTGGGTTGCGCTATATCAACGAAATGCCGATTGCCGGCTGGCGTAACCGGTTTGTGGCCGGTTTCGAGCCAAGCTGGGGTAAGGTGATGGATAATCAGTTCGTTAATATCAATGGTGAGGCTGGTCCGCGAATTCACAAATATGATCAGGATGTCAGCAGTTATACGGTGTATGGAGAGAATCAGTTTTACCTGCTGCCGGAACTTGCACTGGTGGTGGGTGCCCAGTACACCAACATGACACTCAAACAGAAAGATCTGCATACGGGTGATCCGCGGCAGAAGAAAAACTACGAACGCTTCACCCCCAAGGCAGGACTCATCTATGACCTGAATCCGGAAATTCAATTCTTCACCAACGTCAGTACCAGTTTCGAGCCACCCAGTTTTTCCGAGCTGGCCAGTTGGCAGGCGACACCGGTACTGGCCAGTGCCCAGCGCGCACTGACCTTCGAAGTGGGAAGCCGGGGCCGTTTTGGTATCGCCGAATGGGATGTTGCATTTTATCGCTCACATGTGCGCAATGAATTGCTTGCCCGCGTGGATCCAGTGTCCCGTTTCCCGATAGGAATGGTCAATGCGGATAAAACCGTGCATCAGGGAGTGGAATTGGGTCTGGATATGGAACTGGCAAAAATGCTTTACCTGCGCCAGATGTATACATTCAGCGATTTCAAGTTTGATGGCGACCCGCTTTTCGGAAACAACCAGCTGGCCGGTATTCCGCGCCATTTCTACAAGGCGGAGCTGCTCTATCGCCATCCTGCCGGCTATTATGCCGGTCCGAACGTGGAATGGTCACCCGAGAAGTATTATGTGGATCATGCCAATACGTTGTCTGTCGATACCTATGCGCTGCTTGGATTCAAGCTGGGTAAGCGCAACAAAACCGGCTTTTCCTGGTTTGTCGAGGGGCGTAACCTGACTAACCAGAAATATGCGGCGACGGTTTCCGTAACCGACATCGCGGGGGTTGGTGCCTTTGGTGGCGCAAACTCGGCCTTGTTCTTCCCGGGAGATGGCCGCTCCTTCTTTGCTGGTCTGGAGTATCGGATGTAGGCGCATAAAATAGATCAAGGCGGCATACCCCGGTAAGGTATGCCGGGAAACCGAATAAAATGGTATTCCCCAGCTTTTTTTACTGATCCGAATTTCGAATTAACCCGTTAATCCGTTTGTTTTTTCTTCAAGGTGCGACAATTTGTCGCATTGAGATGCCTTTCTACTGGGCTTAACATTAGTGGTTTACGTGAACACCATACTAATAATTCCAGAGGAAGGAGAAGAAATGAAGGGAAAAGGGGTTGGTCGGGTACGACTGTCTGCACAAATAGCCGGAAATATTATGGCCCGAAAACCGCTGGCGGTTGCGGTAACCGGGGTGCTGGCAGCCATGGCATCTACATGGGTGCAGGCGCAGAACACGGATGATCCGGTACAGCTGGAAACGATCAAAGTAGTTGCACCGGGGCAGGCATCGCTGACTGTACCGAGTTTGCCGGAAGTGAAAGCTACCATGCGTCAGGTTCCGGGAGGCGCGAATGTCATTGATAGCGAATCTTACGCTACCGGCCGTGCCTCGACGCTGCAGGATGCGCTGGGATATTCACCGGGGGTGTTCGTTCAGCCTCGTTTTGGTGCTGAGGAAGCACGTCTGTCGATACGCGGTTCCGGTATCCAGCGCACTTTCCATATGCGCGGTATCAAACTGTTGCAGGATGGCTCCCGGCTGAATCTGGCCGATGGCGGAGGGGATTTTCAGGCAATCGAGCCGCTGGCAGCACGCTACATCGAGGTATACCGGGGAGGTAATGCGCTGCAGTTTGGATCGACCACACTGGGTGGTGCGATCAATTTCGTTACCCCTACCGGTTATGATGCCGAACGTTTCCGTGCGCGTGGTGAGGCAGGCAGTTTTGGTTATAACCGTCTGATGCTCTCTTCCGGCGGTGTGCATGGCTCGCTGGATTATTTTGCCAGCGTTTCCCGCTACAGCCAGGATGGTTTCCGTGACTGGTCGGAGCAGGAAAACTGGCGCATGTTCAGTAATGTCGGTTATCGCATCACGCCTGATCTGGAAACCCGTTTTTATCTGACTTATACCAAAACCGATTCGCAATTGCCGGGTAATCTGACCAAGGCACAGCTCAGGTCGGACCCTACCCAGGCAAATGCCAACAGTCTGATGGGTCGGCAAAAGCGTGATTTCGATCTGATCCGGGTGGCCAATCGCACTGTGTTCAAACTGGGGAATAGCCAGCAACTGGAGTTCTCTGCCTTTTATTCACACAAGCAGTTGTGGCATCCGATTTTTCAGGTGCTGGATCAACCCTCGCATGATTATGGTCTGGGGTTGCGCTATATCAATGAAATGCCGATCGCCGGCTGGCGCAACCGCTTTGTGGCTGGTTTCGAACCGACCTGGGGCACCGTGATGGATAACCGGTTCGTCAACATTGGTGGCAGAGCAGGCGCGCGTACCGCCAAGTTTGACCAGGATGTCAGCAGCTATGTGGTTTATGGAGAGAATCAATTTTATCTGTTGCCGGAACTTTCGCTGATCGCCGGTGCGCAGTACACCTACACCACACGCAAGCAGAAGGATTTGTTCACTGCAGGCGCTCTGGATCGAAGCAAGAACTATCAACGCTTTACGCCCAAAGCAGGATTGATTTATGAGCTGAATCCGGATATACAATTTTTTGGCAACGTCAGTACCAGTTTCGAGCCACCCAGTTTTTCCGAGCTGACTGCCGGGCCGGTTATCGCCCCCGTTTTTGCCAAGGCACAACGCGCAATCACGTTTGAGGTCGGTAGCCGGGGCCGATTGTTTGATATGGCCGAATGGGACATTGCACTGTATCGTGCTCATGTGCGCAATGAGCTGCTCGCCTTGGTCGATCCTGTGACCAGTTCTCCGCTGGGTACGGTCAATGCGGGTAAAACGGTACATCAGGGAGTTGAGCTGGGGCTGGATGTAGAGCTGGCAAAAATGTTTTATCTGCGCCAGATGTACCTGTTCAATGATTTCAAATTTGATGGTGATCCTACTTTCGGCAATAATCAGCTTGCCGGTATTCCGCGTCATTTCTATAAGGCTGAGCTGACCTACCGTCATCCGGAAGGCTATTATCTTGGCCCGAACGTGGAATGGTCGCCCGAAAAATATTACGTGGATCATGCCAATACGGTGTATGCAGACTCCTACGCGCTGTTGGGTTTCAAGATCGGCAAGCGCAACAAAACCGGCTTTTCCTGGTTTGCCGAGGCGCGCAATCTGACCGATCGCAAGTATGCTGCTACCACGGGTGTCATCGACAACGCCAGGGGAATCGACCAGGCGCAATTCCTGCCGGGAGATGGCCGTTCCTTCTTTGCGGGTCTGGAATATCGGATGTAAGGATACAATCGGCCAGGTCGATTTATTTATATGATTTGCTGTGCAGTTCTTTGCCGCTATATATAAATAATCGTCGTTTCCATATTCAGGTTTGATGGATGATTAACTTCAAGGGATCGATGATGTCAGTAAAACATTTCATTACGGTTGTTGCGCTCGCTGTGATTTCTGCAGTGATTCCTTTGACTGTAGTGGCTGAGCATGTGCATGACACCCAGTCCAAATCAGCAAAATCTGGTCACGATATGAACAAAATGTGGGCGGAAATGCGCACACGATCGGTCGGCATGGCTGTTTCCGTGGCATCTGATGAAAAAGGAGGGTTGTGGCTGGCACGCATGCAGGATGGTCATATCCGGGTGAGCCACTCGGAAGATGGCGGCAAGCATTTTTCTGAAGGTGTAACGGTAAATCCGCAACCTGAAGCGATTCTTGCGGAAAACCAGAACCGGCCGAAGATCGCGGTGCGTAACGGCGTGATCGCAGTAACCTGGGTACAGGCGCTGCCGAAGGTGTTTGCCGGGAATATCCGTTTTGCCCGTTCTGTCGATGGTGGCCGTACTTTTTCAGAGCCCGTGACCGTGAACGATGACCACGGCGAAATCAGCCATGGGTTCAGCGCCTTGACACTGGGTGACGATGGCCGTGTGACGCTGGCCTGGTTCGACGGACGTGAGCGTGATGCGGCTGGCAAGACCGGGCAGAAGTATGTTGGCACCACGGTTTACTATGCAGTGTCGGAAGATGGCGGGGCGAATTTTTCTGCGAATCGTAAACTGGCCGATCATGCCTGTGAATGCTGCAGAATCGGCATGACGCTCGATTCCGATGGGGTACCGGTTGTGTTCTGGCGGCATGTGTTCGAGGGCAGCATTCGTGATTTCGCACTGGCACGATTGGATTCGCAACCAAAAGTGTTGCGGGCAAGTGAGGATAACTGGGAAATCAATGCCTGTCCTCATCATGGTGGCGACATCGCAGTGGATGAAGCCGGCAGCCACCATCTGGTGTGGTTTACCGGGAATCCGCAGAATCCCGGATTGTTTTACCGGCGTGCTGATGGTGAGAATATGACCGCACCGCACGCATTTGGTGACCTTGATTTTCAGCCGGGTAATCCGGCTGTATTCGCGCATGAAAAGAAAGTGTATCTGGTCTGGCGCGAATTTGATGGCAATGACTATCGGTTAATGACATCCATTTCGGCTGATCGTGGCGATACCTGGTCACCAGCCCGGGCCATGGCAACAACCGGTGGGGCGGCCGATTTGCCGGTATTCGTAGTAGGTGCACATAAACCACTTATCGTGTGGAACAGTGCCAAAGATGGAGTGCGCTTTTTTGATGCAGAGGGGGATTTATGATACGTCGTTTACTGTTTATAGGGCTGTTGGCGATAGCTGGTGTTGCGTCGGCGACCGAGGGTGTACGTCCGTTTGTACTCGGAAGTATGACGCAGATTCAGGAAGAGCATGCAGGCAAACCTTTCGTACTGTTTCTCTGGTCGCTGACATGTACTTACTGTCCAACTGAACTGAAAATGCTCGGTGAATTCAAGCAACAGCATCCTGATCTGAATCTGGTGCTGATTGCGGCAGATACGCCGGATGATGAGCCGGAGATCGTTTCTCATCTTGCCGATTACGGGTTGAACAAGGTTGAGCGGTGGGTGTTTGCCGAGGATATGCCGGAACGCCTGCGTTTTGAGATCGACCGGCGCTGGTATGGCGAGGTGCCGCGCACCTATTTTTATGATCAGAGCCATCAGCGTGAAGCCAAGACCGGGCTGGTCGGCCAGGAATATGTCAAGAGTTGGCTGGCGCGTGTCGGTATGGATGCTTCGTCCGCAAGCAAGTGACCCTCCAGGTTTCCTCTGAAGATAATGCGTTTCCACACTTTTTCAGGCAGATCGAACACTCGTTCAGACTGATCTGCCTTCACTCAGCCGGTGGATAAAGAGTATCTCCGGCTGATTTATCTTTTTCCACCAGGCAAATCGTATCTGTTTGCTACTGCACAGGAACATGTGAGCAACCCGTGAGGCATGGTCGAGCCGCATGATCAGTTCCGGTAGTAACAGCTTGCTCTTTGGGGTTCATGCTTGTAATCTTTTTAACAGGATTGATCCTGCTCTTGTTGTGAGCAGGTAGTATTTGCCCTGAAATCTGATCACGCAGGAGGTATCTTGAGCAATCCATTCATCGTAAGAAAGGCTGCAGTACTGGGAGCAGGGGTCATGGGTGCGCAAATTGCCGCACATCTGGTCAATGCCGGCATAGAGACTTTACTGTTCGAACTGCCGGCCGAGTCTGGAAATCCCGATGCCAATGTACTGAAAGCGATCGAGAAACTGAAGAAACAGGAACCTGCACCTTTGTCGGTGATCGACCGGGCAAACTGTATCGAACCGGCCACTTACGATCAGCATCTGGAAAAATTGAGGGACTGTGATCTTGTGATCGAAGCGATTGCCGAACGGCTGGAGCTGAAATCGGAACTATACGAGAAAATTGCTACTTATCTGCATGACCAGGCTGTTTTAGCCAGCAATACTTCCGGCCTTTCCATCAATCAGCTGGCCGCGGTTATTCCTGAGGCCTTGCAACCACGTTTCTGCGGTATCCATTTTTTCAATCCACCCCGTTACATGTATCTGGTGGAGTTGATCCCGAGCGCGCAAAGCGATGCAGCGGTACTCGATGCGCTGGAGAGCTTTCTGGTGACCGGTCTGGGTAAAGGGATCATTCGTGCCAAGGATACTCCCAACTTCATTGCCAACCGGATCGGGGTTTTTTCCATGCTGGCGACCATGCATCATGCCCGGCAGTTTGGCCTGGCGTTCGATCTGGTAGATAAACTTACCGGTGTGCTGATCGGCCGGCCGAAAAGTGCCACATTCCGCACTGCTGATCTGGTCGGGCTGGATGTGTTGGCGCATGTCGTGCAAACCATGCAGAACGGCCTTGCGGAGGATCCCTGGCATATTTACTACATTATTCCCGACTGGTTGCAGAAACTGGTCGATCATGGTGCGCTCGGGCAGAAGAGTGGCAAAGGGGTGTATCAGAAACAGGGTAAGGACATCCATGTATTGAATCCGGTTACGGATACTTATGAGCCGGCACAGAACGAAGTGGACGACGAAATCGAGGCACTGCTGAAGCAGAAAAATCCTGTGGCCCGATTTACTGCGCTGCATGATCATCCGCACCCACAGGCCCAATTTTTATGGGCGATTCACCGGGATCTGTTCCACTACTGTGCGGTACATCTCGCGGCGATCGCCGATAATGCGCGTGATCTCGACCTGGCGATACGCTGGGGATTCGGCTGGGAACGAGGTCCTTTCGAGATATGGCAGGCAGTAGGGTGGAATACGGTTGCCGGCTGGATAGAGGCGGATATTGCTGCCGGCAAGACCATGGCTGAAATACCCTTGCCGGCCTGGGTGCAGACAGTCGGGCAGAGTGCTGTCCAGGGAGTACATACGCAGGAAGGTTCTTATGCTCCGATAACGGAAAGCTGGCAACCACGTTCGCAGTTGCCAGTGTACCGGCGTCAGCTTTTTCCCGACAGGCTGGTGGGCGAGGAAATCGTTTATGGTGAAACGGTTTTTGAAACGGATGCGTTGCGTATGTGGCATACCGGAGATCAGGTTGCCATCGTCAGTTTCAAGACCAAAAAACATACGATTGACAATCTGGTACTGCAAGGAATACAGCAGGCCATTACCGAGGCTGAACATCATTTTCGTGCACTGGTGATCTGGCAGACCGAACCGCCGTTTTCACTGGGTGCCAACCTGAAAAAAGCAACCGAGCGGCCCAAAACTGAAGCACCACCAGCACCACCTGCTCCTCCTTCAGCATTCGAGAAATTCATCAAACAGATCAGGGGCGCTACCCAGTCGGCTATCTTGCAGGCAGCTCGCAGTCTGGATGTGGCTGATATGCTGATGGCCGGCAAGCTGGCTGAAGTGGAGGTGATGATTGCGCATTTCCAGCAGGTTTCACAGCATCTCCGTTACAGTCTGATACCGACCGTTGCAGCCGTCGATGGATTGGCGCTGGGGGGCGGGTGTGAGTTTGTCATGCACAGTGATCGTGCGGTGACGACGATGGAAAGCTATATTGGCCTGGTCGAGGCAGGAGTGGGATTGCTGCCGGCCGGGGGAGGATGCAAGGAGTTTGCTTTGCGTGCTGCGCGTAATGCGGTCGATGGTGATCCTTTTCCTTATCTGAAACATTATTTCCAGACGGTGGCAATGGCGCAACTGGCGAAGAGTGCGGAACAGGCAAAGGAAATGCACTATCTGAAACCTGCCGACGTGATCATTATGAATCGTCTCGAATTGCTGTATGTTGCCAAGGCACAGGCGCTTGCACTGGCCGAGGCAGGTTACCGTCCCCCGTTGCGTCCGCGTGAAATCGTGGTGGCAGGCGCTACGGGAATCGCGACAATCAAGAGTACCCTGGTCAATATGCTGGAAGGCGGGTTTATTTCCGAACATGATTATCTGATCGGCAGCAAGATTGCGCATGTCATGTGTGGTGGCGATATCGTCGCCGGCAGCCAGGTGGATGAGGAATGGTTGCTGAAACTGGAGCGGACCGCCTTCATTGAATTACTGGCAACTGAGAAAACCCAGGATCGTATTGCGCATACCCTGAAAACCGGCAAACCGCTGCGAAACTGAGTAGAGTGATTTCAAATTGCAGAAGATGGGCGCAATGAAACAAAAATTTAAGGATGGAAGGAGAAGCTCATGACCAGACAGGTGCAGGATGCTTATATCGTAGCCGCTACACGTTCACCAGTAGGCAAAGCGCCACGAGGTATGTTCAAGGATGTGCGGCCGGATGATTTGCTGGTGCATGTGCTGCAGGCAGTGTTGAAACAGTGTGAGGGACTCGATCCCGCGGCAATCGAGGATGTGATCGTCGGTTGTGCCATGCCGGAAGCGGAGCAGGGGATCAATGTTGCTCGCGTGGCGTTGCTGCTGGCTGGTCTGCCGGTCAGTGTGCCGGGTGTGACGATCAACCGGTTTTGTGCTTCTGGTCTGCAGGCAGTTGCGATGGCGGCCGACCGGATCCGGCTGGGAGAAGCGGATGTCATTATTGCTGGCGGGACCGAAAGCATGAGTATGGTGCCGATGATGGGTAACAAGGTCGCGATGAATCCGGCGCTGTTCAAACCAGGCAGTGAGCAGATAGCCATTGCCTACGGCATGGGCATTACTGCGGAGAAAGTGGCGGAACAGTGGAAAGTCAGCCGGGAGGAACAGGATGCATTCGCCCTGGAAAGCCATCACCGCGCGATTCGCGCCATCGAGCAAGGTGAATTCAGAGACGAGATTTCACCTTATCCTGTTCAGGAAAACCGGCCGGATCTGAATACGCATGAAATCCAAAATACAGCTATTGTCCGGGATATCGACGAAGGCCCCCGGGCAGATACCAGCGCGGAAGCACTTGCCCGATTACGCCCGGTATTTGCCGCCCGGGGATCTGTAACCGCCGGTAACAGCTCACAGATGTCGGATGGAGCTGGTGCAGTGATGGTGGTGAGCGAGGCAGCATTGCAGCGCTTCAATCTGACGCCGATCGGGCGATTCATTGGTTATACAGTGGCGGGTGTGCCGCCGGAAATCATGGGAGTAGGTCCTGTCAAGGCGATTCCCAAAGTGCTGGAACAGACCGGGATCCAACAGGATGCACTCGACTGGATCGAATTGAACGAGGCGTTTGCTGCCCAAAGTCTCGCAGTAATCAACGATCTCGGATTGGATCGGGCGAAAGTCAATCCGCTGGGAGGGGCGATCGCACTGGGGCATCCGCTGGGCGCAACCGGTGCCATTCGGGTGGCCACTCTGCTTAGTGGTTTACGACGTCACAAACTCAAATATGGCATGGTTACCATGTGCATCGGAGGCGGGATGGGAGCTGCCGGTGTGTTTGAAGCACTGTAATATACTTTCTTAAAACCGGGTATTCGCCCGGTTATTCCTTCAATTAGCAGGCTAGCGCTGCAGTCTGCCCGTGAACACCCGCTCATCATTGACAGAATAGGTGGCTTCTCCCTGATGCTCCCACCATTCATTCATTCCTGCAACATAACGTGCACCTGATGCAGAAACCGCAAGATTGAGCATCTCTATTCTGTTGTTCGGGAAGGTAAGCGTAACCGTGTCATCATCCCGGTAAATCGCCTGTACCGCCTGCCCGGAATCTGAAACGAAAACGACCGAACTGATGACTGAAACTGTGGGCTTGGGGGCTGATAACGGGGTGCAGGATACGAGGGTAGTAAGAAGTATGAAGAAGAATGAGTTGAGAAATAATTTCATGCTGTAATTTGATTGGTTTGGCTGATGACGGTGAGATAGTTTATTTTATTTCTCCAATGAAAATCTTGCCTTCAGCCCGAGAGTGTCTGAGGGGAATTAACGTACCGGCAAAGCCGACAAAGTTAGTTTTGATTTAGAAATGGAATTACAGATGCCTGAGAACATTTTGCCGATAGTGCAGAATACGAATGATGGCCACACCGAAAGGTTCTATTCGGTAATAAACAATATGGCGTTCAACGTGGCGCCGGCGGTAGCCTGGTCGAATATAGCTGCAATCCTGTCCTTGGGATGGTATCTCGACCAACTTGACACAGGCGGCTTCCAATATGTCGATATAGTGTATGGCCTGAGCTGTACCCCATTGTTGAAAAGTGTAGTTAAAAATTCCATCAAGATCACGCTGCGCTGCCGGGCTGAGACGATATTCAGCCATGCATTAACCTGGTTTGTGCTGCGCCAGCTTATGTCTTTTGAACTGATCAAAATCGAACGGCTGCGGCTCCCCACTTTGCTCGCCATCGATGAGTGCGGCCCGGATATTATCAATTTCGGCCATTCGTTCCTGCTCGCGCCGGATGAGGTCACGAATTAACTCGCTATCATTCGTGAATCGCCCAGCTTCGACTTGTGCGGTAATCCAGGCATCTTGCTGGTTGGTTAGTGAGATGGTCTTACGCACGGTCGCCATGGTCATAGCTCCTTGGATAGAATGTATGAAAATATCACATTATAATCATGGATTATCATATCTCCATAGCGATAATCTGCTGTAAAACATGAAATCGATGCTAAGGAACCTCTGAAAAACGTTAGCGAGGCAGTCAGTTCAAGGCAAAAATCGGCGAAAAAGCGGAGTTTATACATAATAAATGAGCATTTTGATGCCGATTTTTAACGCAGAAATGGCAATGCAGGTAGTTTTTCATAGATTCCCTAAGGCCATTATGTAACTGGGCTAGGGGGGTGGACTCACCTCGGCTATCTACCGGATCTATCATCACCCAGATCTGCCCGATATGGTCAATCAACCGGTTTCAACTTTACTGGAATCAGCACCGGTACTTCTGCGTTGGTTTGTCAGATACGATCCTTTCTGGATCTTTCTGCCTTGCTGTTTTTCTGCCTTTTGATTCCTCTTCCGATTGTAATAGGTGTGTTCAATGAAAATCGGCTATGCCCGTGTTGTCTACCGAAGACCAGAATCTTGATTTGCAAATCGACCATCTGACTAAAGATGGATACAGCAAAATCCTTACAGAAAAACTGACAGGAAGAAACAATGCCAGGCCCGCTCTGGATAAGGTGCTGAAACTTCTCAGGCCGGGGGATATGCTGGTGGTCTGGAAGCTGGATTGCTTGGGGCGATCCCTCAAGGATTTGATCAATAATTTTCAGGCACTGGAAACGCGCAAGATCGGTTTTAGGTCGATTACCGATAGCATAATACGGAAACGGCGACCGGACGGTTACTATTTCATGTGATTGGTGCGATTGCGGAATATGAATGTGTTCAGATTTCTGAACGGACCAAAGCCGGTCTTCAGGCAGCCCGGCGGCGTGGTAAACGTCTTGGTCGTCCGCTCGCGATCAAGGAGGCGCAGATCAGGCTGGCACAACAATTATCTGCAACCGGTACATTGAGTACTGCTGAAATCGCTGCCCGGCTGAATGTCGGGAGGGCCACACTTTGGCGGGCGATGAAACGGGAAAGAGAGTATCGGGATTTTTAGCAGCTTTACTCATAGTATAGTCCTCTGCCAGTGCTATCGGTTTCGCCTACAGAAGAATCATCGCAAAATATGTTGTTTTTTTCTATCCTCAAATGGCTGAATGAGAAAGGATCTTTCTACGCAAGGTAGAAAGGGCTTTATCACCTGAGCAGATTTTACTGGGTTATTGCACTTGGCGAACTTCTCTCTGATATTCCAATCTCATAGTAAATGGTGTTTGTGTCAGTCTGTTATCTGAATCAAGTTCTTTTGCAACCTGTTTATCAATCGATATTGCGTTGTTGAATCCTGTATCGTTCTCAGGCTGTTTGATTGGAAGGCGTTGACTTACTGCCGGCAGTATTCCTGGGGAATAATTGTTCTGATCAAGGATCATGCTAAAAGGATAAAGAAGCGGGTAAAAATATCCTTGATGAATGAATAGATGAGCTTAAGCTAAACCATTTTATGACGATAACAAAAATATGATGTTGCACTGAATAACCATCTTATATTTTTGATATTCAATAAAAAATGAAACTTTTTAAGAGCATACCTAACCCGAAAGAAATTCGTCAGAAACTGGGATTGAATCAGCATGAGTTCTGGAGCAAGGTTGGCGTCACCCAGAGCGGCGGTTCGCGCTATGAAAGCGGACGGGAAATGCCGAAAGCAGTGAGAGAGTTATTGAGGCTGGTCCATATCGAACATATCGATCTGACTAAAATAAAACGGGATGATCTGATCGTTGCGGCAATGCTGAAGGCCCAGTATCCCGATTTGTATAAAAATCTCAAGAAATCAGCCAAACAATTGAAATGAATCTGATATTTTCAAACAGCTGCTGTTGTTAAAAGGCAGTTCTTACAGGTATCCCAAGTGCCCGGATTTTGTCGGCGAAGGTTTTTATCCAGTCCGGATCGGCTTTCGATAGGTCGGGTGCTTCGGGTTGTAAAGCCGGGCGTGCCAGGGTGTACAGTAACACTCCCCGAATTTGGGTTCCTTCCTGCAAAAGAGCGCGGATAAAGCCGATATAGGCATCGGTTTCATGGGTATCCGGGTGTACACCTTTCAGTTTGAATACGCAGGTCTGCAGCCATGTCGGGCAAAGTGATGCAGCTGTTTGCAGATTGTCGCGCATACGTTGCAGACTTGCCCGGGTGTTGTTGATGCGCAGGCGGCCGGTTTGCGTAACGCTGTCCAGCTTGAACCAGACTTCACCATTGAGCCTTGCCATCAGATGCAACCCCTTTTGTACATACATGCGGTTGATCAGACTTCCATTGGTGATGAGCACCAGTTTGAGTTCTTCCGATAGAGGGAAATCAGCTTTTACTCTGCCGATGATTTCGATGATCTGTTCAAATTCCCGTGCGCTGGTCGGTTCACCATTTCCAGATAAGGCGATGTCTTTGATGACTCTGGTTTCAGGTGGGACTTTCTCCTGCATGAAGTTTCCATAAACCAGTTCGTGCAGAAAATCACGCAGCTCCTGCTCCAGTCTGACCAGATCGATGACTGGCGCAGTGCCGCGTTTGAGATCGGGTACCTGGCAGTAAATGCAGCGCCAGTTGCATGCGTTGTTGGGGTTGAGATTGATGCCGATGGATACGCCACCTGCACGGCGGGAAACGACCGGATAAACGTAGGTCAGTCCGGCACTGTCACGGCTGTGATCATCCTGGCTCAATCGTCCGGCAGAAGGTGACAATGCTATAATTTCCGGGATGTTGATTACACGAAAATTCGAATTCGATGCGGGCCATCGTATATCCACGCATCTGAGCCAATGCCGCAATCTGCACGGGCACCGTTATGTACTGGAAGTTACGATTGCAGGGGGTATTATCGCTGATGCCGGGGTGCCGGAGCAAGGCATGGTCATGGATTTCTCCGATGTCAAACGCGTTATCAGAGAAGCTTTGGTGGATCGGTGGGATCATGCCTTTCTGGTTTACGCCGGTGATACCCGTGTGCTGGAATTTCTGCAATCGCTGGAAAATCATAAAACGGTTGTTTTGGAAGTGCAGCCCACGGCGGAGAATCTCGCCCTGATTGCTTTCGATATATTGCACCACACATTCCGGAACAGATACGCTGGCAGGCTGGAGCTGGAACATGTGCGTCTGTTCGAAACCCCCAACTGTTGGGCGGATGTGGATAAAGCTGTTTTCAAATCTGCAACAGTCGGCAGGATCGCGGAATCATAGACGGAAGCGTTTATATTTTCCTGATACTATTTTTAATTATAAAACCAGATAGCGTTAGTTTTTAAATCCTATGTTTGTCGATTCTCATTGTCACCTTGATTTTCCTGATCTCGCCAGCAGCCTGGATGAGTTGCTGGTGAACATGCAAACCAGCCAGGTCACTCATGCGCTATGCGTTGGCGTCAATCTGGAAAATTTTCCGCGTGTGCTCGCTCTGGCTGAATCACACTCGAATCTCTTTGCTTCGGTGGGTGTGCATCCCGATTATGAAGATACAGCAGAGCCAGAGGTGGAGCAGCTGCTGAAGCTGGCGGATCATGCAAAGGTCATTGCGCTGGGGGAAACCGGTCTGGATTATTTCCGGCTGAAGGGCGATCTCGAATGGCAGCGTGAGCGATTCCGGCGACATATCCGTGCTGCCAGGCAGTGCGGTAAACCCCTGATCATTCATACCCGTGCTGCTGCAGAAGATACACTGCGCATCATGGAAGAAGAGGGAGCAGCCAGCGTCGGGGGCGTCATGCATTGCTTTACCGAGTCCTGGGAAATCGCCAGACGTGCGCTCGATTTGAATTTTTACATTTCGTTTTCCGGGATCGTGACGTTCAAGAATGCGGCAATCATCAAAGAGGTGGCGAAAAAAGTACCCGCTGACAGGATGTTGATCGAAACGGATTCACCCTATCTTGCCCCTGTTCCTCACCGGGGTGAAACCAATCAGCCGGCGTTCGTCCGGCATGTTGCCGAGGAAATTGCCCGTTTGCGTGAAACGACGCTTGCCGAAATTGCTGCGGTAACGACAAATAACTTCTTCAACTTATTCAAGGTGGTTTGAGATGAACAGATCCCTGTGGACACAATGGAGTATTGCATCAGTCATCGTTCTGTTTTGTGCCTTTTGTCTCTATTCACCCGCCCATGCTGGGGTTGATGAGGATTTGATCCGAGCGGTCGAAGACAATAAGACTCACCGTGTCAGGGATTTGCTGACGAAAGGAGCCAGCCCGGATGCGCGCGATCTGCAAAGTGAAACGGCCCTGATGCTGGCGGCCAGAAATAAAAATCAGGAAATGGGTGGATTGCTGCTGGAGGCTGGTGCAAATCCGGATCTTCGCAACAAATATGGTGAGACGGCTACCATGCTGGCGTGCTATTACGGGCAGTTGGATCTGGTCAAGCGGCTATACGCAAAAGGTGCCAAAATTGACCACGATGGATGGAATCCGCTGATCTACGCTGCTAGTAAGGGTTATAAGGAAATCGTTGAGTTTCTGTTGAGTTACGGAGTGAGGATCGATGCTGCGACCGATAACGGCACGACGGCACTGATGATGGCTGTACGTGGCAATCATTACGATACCGTCGAGCTGCTGCTGAAACACGGTGCGAATGCGCTGGTCCGAAATGAAGCCGATGGTACAGCCCTGGGCTGGGCCAGAAAACAGGGTCATACCAGCATCGTGCAGTTGCTGACGCGTAACGGTACAGCAGATTGAGTGTTGACTGAGGTAAGGTGGTTTGGTCGCAAGTCAGTACTGCAGCACTGTTCCGTCGAGAGTATCAGGTGATCGCGTAGGGGAGAGGCAGTATCGTTAACTGCGGGCCATTCGGTGTTTTCCAGTGGATGGAGCCGGTTTCCATGCTGCTGGTCTGAATGACGGCCAGAACATCAACTCCTCCCGCGGGTACAGGTGCAGCGTTAGCAATCATCCCGCATGCCTGATCACCAGTATCCGTACCAAATAAACTATCGCCTGCTGCAATATTCTGGCAAGAATCTGCATCCAGGTGAGCCAGGTACATACGGCGCTTTACTTTGCCGAGATATTCGGTGCGAGCGACGATCTCCTGGCCGGGGTAGCATCCTTTCTTGAAACTGACTCCGCCAATGATATCCAGATTGATCATTTGCGGGATGAACTGCTCCTGAGTAGCATTGAAGATAGCGGGGATTCCTTCATGGATTTCCAGCCAGTCCCAGGTTGCTGCCCCTGCACAATGTGCCTGTTTGTTCAGCTGTTCCCACAATGAAGGTGCCTGGATTGAAGTTGTCATGATTTCAAACCGGTTTTCACTGTGACAAATGATCTGCCCGTCCGGAATGGAGGTTACAGCCAATGGCGCAGGTGAAATGGTCGTATCTGGCAGCATGTTTTGCAACGATAGCAGCGCATTCTTACCAGCAATACCAATACGAATGAAATCATCGGTGTTGTCCTGAATCGATACTTTTGCCCGTAACACAAACATTTTCAGGCGTCTGGTAATCGTTTCCACTCGCTCTGCCGGGAGTTGCATCAGATAACTGTTATCGGAATCCTGCCATAACAGGAAACTGCCCAGCAGACGGCCTTTGGGCGTGCAATAGCCACCGTGACTGGCTTGTGTGGAATCAACCGTGCGAACATCACAACTCAACTGCCCCTGCAGAAAATTTTGTACATCCTCACCAGAAAGACGGATCAGGCCAAAGTGAGAGAGATCGATCAATACCGGGCCTGATGCCGCTTGTGCCAGTTCGGCAGCAGGTTGTCCAAAGTGCAGCACCCGATTTTGTTCGATATGGGCATTACGGTGGGTCAGAAATGTAAACCAGTCGGAATTCATGGATAAACGGGAAAAACGTTACGTTGAGTGATCCGGTAACCAGTCGATGAATGAACTTTCAATCCAGTTGCAACCTTCCAGCCGACTGGCTGTGCTGCTGAGTCTCGCGCATTGTACGGCAGCCAGCGTATTCTGGCCATTGGCGCTGCCTGCGGTGACGAAGCTTATCATCACTTTACTGCTGGCAGGCAGCCTCTATTATTACTTGCGATGCTATGCATGGCTCACATCACCACGATCCATCGTCGCACTGCATCTGACAGGTAGAAATGGCTGCAGAATGAAAACTCGTGCAGACGAATACATTGATACCGTTATCGATACCAGCACTTTTGTCGCCCCTTACATGACCGTACTCTGCCTGCGGAAGGAACGAACAAAACACTATTATACGGTGGTTATCCTGCCGGACAGTATCGATACAGATAGCTTCAGACGACTGCGTGTCTGGCTGCGATGGAAATGGCAGGATAGCTCTTCTGATGGAAGAAAACGGGGATGATTGAGCTATGGCAAATAAAGCTGCCAATCTGTAATCTGCCGGCTGAGCTTATTTTCTGAATGCTGTTCAAAACAGTGATTTGGGCAGAAGTTCCTTATATAGCGTAGTCACAAGATATCAGCCCAGAGGGCGATACATCTAATTTGCACGGCAGCAAGGAAAGAAGAGGTGTTTTTGGCGTATCTTGTAGCGATGCCACGCCATCTTTTGAGATGAAGAA
>WBZY01000231.1_pt1 | contig 47174 bp, 48 predicted proteins | sample 5204191 | NCBI WGS metagenome assembly WBZY01 (sample SAMN12344363, study PRJNA552823) | activated sludge metagenome | biome: Activated sludge suspended growth; feature: Anammox Sidestream; material: Wastewater; isolation source: activated sludge from anammox sidestream of wastewater treatment...
GATACTCGTCGGGCTGGCCGCTCTGGCCGTACTCGGGATCGCCGGGCTGGTCGCATACGTGCGTTTCATATTGCCTAGTGTTGGGCCTGCGCCGGATATGAAGGTCGAGCTGACGCCTGAGAGGATCGCTCGTGGAGAGTATCTTGCCACCAGCGTCACGGTCTGCATCGATTGCCATTCAAAGCGTGATTGGAGCCGCTTTTCGGGACCGCCGACCGAGGGTACGTTCGGCATGGGTGGCGATGTCTTTGATCAGAATTTGGGCTTTCCGGGCACGTACTATGCCCCGAATATTACGCCCGAAGGCGTCGGCAATTACACTGACGGCGAGCTTTTTCGCGCGATCACAACTGGCGTGAACAAGGAAGGCGAAGCACTTTTCCCCGTGATGCCGTACCACTATTACGGCCAGATGGATGAGGAAGACATAAAGTCGATCATCGCCTACCTTCGAACGCTCAAACCGATAAAGAACGAGGTGCCGAGGTCAGTTTCTGACTTTCCGATGAATTTCATTATCAACACGATCCCGAAGAAAGCCGAGTTTACACATCTCCCTCCGGCAACCGATACGCTCGCGTACGGTAAGTATCTGACAAACGCCGCGGGATGCGTCGAATGCCACACAAGGGCGAATAAGGGGATGCTGGTAGCAGGAACGGAGTTTGGCGGCGGGCGGGAATTTCGCTTTCCGGAAGGCTATTCGATCCGATCAAGCAACATCTCTCCAGATAAGGCGACCGGCATTGGGAGCTGGGATGGCGACACGTTCGTCAACACTTTCCGCATGCGGTCAGATCCGGCAATTGGTGCATCGACGCTCGATACGGCCAAGTACAATACCGTAATGCCCTGGACGATGTACGGCAAAATGACCGATGACGATCTTCGGTCGATCTTCGCGTACCTAAAAACCGTGAAGCCGATAACGAATAAGGTTCAACCGTTTCCGCTGCCTCCGGCGGCATCAACGCAGAAGTAGCAAGCAGCAGATGTTAGGGGCCGAGGGCTGCTATCCGTTCCTACTGCTCCGCTGAAAGCAAAGGTTGTATCCGTCCGGATCGGTCACGTAAAGCTGTCGCATTCCATAGGCTGTGTCGAGCGGCGGCTCTGGCGCAAGGCCCTTGGACTTTAGATATTCGTAGGCTGCGTCCGGGTCTGCGCCGAAATACAGGCAAGTGTCCTTATGCCATTTTGTTCGCTCAAGGGGCAGTTTGTCGGGCACGTGACCGGGCTCGTATTGATCATTCAGCATCAGATCACAACTGCCAAGACGCAGCCAGACCCAACTCGAGTCATCAGCATTACCGGAATCACTAACGACCTGAAAGCCCAGAGTATCGCGATAAAAGGCCAGCGACCGCGGCATATTGAATACCTGCAGCAGCGGCGTCATATTCTCGACTTTGATCATTGATCGTTCTTTCCCTCCAAACTCTCTGGCAAATAGACGCCAACGAACTTTCGCTCCATACCATTGCCCCAGCCGCAGCCGTGGTCCGACGTGATGATCGTGCGTGAATTCTCACCGACGAATTGTCCTTCGAACGATAGCAAATGTAGTATCGAGCCGGGCCGCAAATGTTCGCTCGCCCACGAGATCGGCGAATTGCCATGTGCGTCGCGGGCTTGTTTGTCGGCGCCGTGATCGAGCAAGTATTGGATCATCGCTTCATCGCCGTACGCGGCCGCGCGATGAAGCGGCGTTTCACCTTTTGTTCTCACGTCACGCATGAACGCACCCGACTCGCGGCCTGGGATCGTTTTCGCGTTCACGTCGGCGCCGTTCTCGATGAGCACTTTGATAACGTAGAGAAAATAAGGACGGCCCGCTTTGCATAGAGCACTGTGCAGCGGCGTTTCGCCAGTGTCGGGAGCCGACCAATTCACGTCCGCTCCGTGCGAGATGAGAAAGTCAGCGACCTTCCAATGGCCAAAGAACGAAGCGTTGCCGAGTTCTTCGTTGAGGTCGATACTCGAAAGATCACCGCCCGCGTGGAGAACAGCCTTTAGCGCAGTCGTGTCGTTGTAATAGACAAACCACTGAAGCGGCTTTACTTCACCTTCGTGCAAAATGTCGCGCCAATCCGATATCTCCAGCAGCTCAAAAACGAGATCGGTGCGCCCACGCGATATGCGGTCAAGAATCGTGTCTTTTTCCATTTTCTGATCTCGGCCGCCAGTCCGATTCGCCGGCGATCACAACAAGATAATTGTCCGGATCCCGAAACCATATCTCCCACTGCTTTGCGTTCGGATTTATCTCAGGGCCGCGTTCGATCTTTGCGCCGGACCTCTTTACGCGTTCAACCGCTGCGTCAAGATCGTCTGTCTCGAACCAGATCAGAACACCGTTGCCTAGCGGAATGTTCGGGTCAGCAAGCACGTCGTGGTGATGCTCTGCCTCAAGTACGTGAAGCTGCAGGATAAGTTCGCCGTTACTTATTATCTGTCCATATTCAGGCCCGTCATGGTCATTGATCGCGTCGAGCACCTCGGCGTAAAATTTACCGGACACCTCGACATCCCGAACGACCAATAGTGGCTGCGGCCATATCTTTGAAGACACTGTGTTATGCTCTCCCAAATCTTGCAGCCGAACGCTCGCGTGCTTTTGCGGCCTCGACCTCACGATCACGCGGCGGAGCATTTGTATGCAGCGAATTCAGCATTTCCTGGGCGGCCGCCGCAACGCGTTCGACGGCCAGGTTGAAGGCCTCCTCGTTTGCCTTCGACGGCTTGTTCATTCCCGACAGCTTTCGGACGAACTGTAAAGCCGACGCATTGACCTCATCAGACGTCGCCGGTGGTTCAAAATTGAAGAGCGTTTTGATGTTTCGACACATACTACTTTGTTGCTGCTGATAATCCCTGGTTCGAGAGCCTTCGATTCGGATAGCGTTTCAACGCACGCCGAAAGGCGTCAGCCGCCTCTTGCTTGCGCCCTGCCTTCAGGAGCATTTCGCCTGCGGCCTCCCATGCGGGTTCTACTATTGCCGGAGGGCCGTATTCGAAGACCAGATCATCCTCTGCTTTGCCCGCGGCCGTGATCATCTTGATCGCCGCATCGCGGTCGCCGGCGGCAAACCTGATCGAGGCGTCCAATATCGCCGCCATGACGCCAAGCGTGTCCATTCCGGGTTTTGTTGGGGTCGTGTACCGATCTACCGTTTTGGTGCTATTGCCTGCGGGCGGCTTTGCGTCGGTTCGAGCGCGAAGCTGCTCAAGCATTCGCCGCGCATTCGCGAGGTCATTGCGGCGGACATACTCCAAACCGATCGCCATATCGTGATCTGCGAATGGCCTTGCATCCGCGATCCCGCTCGAATCGACCGGGGTCATCATCGAAGTCGGTCCCTTGCCTTCCGTCTCGACCAGCATCGTTGCCCTGCACAGTGCCAGATGCAAGCGGTTGTATGGCGACGTAATTGTCTTCGCGTCGTTCTCGATGATGGTCAGAAGTTTCGCTGCCTCATCCACCTGGCCCACCTGCAGATACGAATGCATCAGCCAGTGGAGCGGGTGATAACCACCGCCGCCCTCATCGCGTGCGGTTTTCATCGAGGCGATGTTCGCCTTGATCGCATCTTCCCACATCCCGAGAGCAAAGAAGATGTGCGACGGCATATGCTGGGCGTGCGATGCTCCGCGGGCCACCGTTCCATAAGCTCGTGCCGCTCGAAGCCCAAGCGGCGCATGCACGGGATCGTCATACGCGTGGATCAAGTAATGTAATGCACCGGGATGGTCCGGGTTCTTCCGATAGATCTCCTCGGCGATCGCCGCCGCACGCATATAGTTCTCGGTGTTGCGTACCGTTCCCGTGAGGCCAAGGATCGAAAGCGCATAGAATGCCTGAGCCTCAAGGTCATCGGGAAATCGCTTTACAATAGCTCCCATCGCTTCGGAATACTTGCTTGCGACCTCAGCCTCGGTGCTGTCGGCATATAGTTTCTCGACCGCGTCAAGATACATTTTTTCACGCAACGTCGGCGCCTTAGCTCTTCGTTCAGCCGGAGTTGCGCCGAGCCTTCCAAGCACGGCGAGAGCGGCCTTCTGGTCCTGTTCGCCCCAGATGCGATGATCGTAGGTCATCGCTTCGCCCCAATAAGCAAGGGCAAAATTCGGCTCGATCTTGGCCGCTTCCTCAAATGCGCGTTTTGCACGGTCATACTCGAAGCTGTGCAGAAGCAGAACGCCTTCGATGAATTTTCTTTGGGCTTCGGGCGTTGCCGAGGTAGGAAAGTTTATCTTTCCCAGCGGCGCAGCATTGGCCGAGTTGGTGGTGCCGTTCGTGTGATTGTGTTGGGCAGAAGCAAACGAGTGGAAGGCGGCAGTAAAGATCAAAGCGAAGATCAGTATCCGAACCATGGGTAACCTCACACTGAGAATATGTGCGGGTATTCTAACACTTGTTTGGAGGATCTTTTAAGGCTGGGCTTGGCGAGTTCATTGTCGCGGATACCATTCGCGTCGGATCAGGCCATCGACGATCTCATAAATGACCGTGCCGTAAAATTCGACCGGTTTGCCATCGGCCGTGCCGGTTATCTTCTCTTTGTCGATCACGAACTTTCCGTCAACGATGCGGTTTACTATCTCAACCTTCAGCTTTACGCCAGGCTCGAGAATGCGTGCGAACTTCTTTCGGAGAGCCTCGTGCCCTTTCAAAATGACCTCTCCGGACGGCAGAGCGTATGCCGTCGAATCCGGAGCATACGTTTTAAGGATGCCGTCCATGTCGCGAGCATTTGCTGCATCAACAAGGGCCTGGGCGACCTGTTCGGGTGACATTGGTTTCACTTGTGCGGGTGTCTGTGCATAGATGGATGCGGCAAATGCAAAAAGGCAAAGTGCGAGGGTGGCCGCCGTGGATCGGATAGTCATCTCTTGTCTCCTAGATCTTTCTTTCAACGATCCAATTCTGCAGTACTCTTGCCATTTCGGCAAAGACATCTTCATCCGAGGTCCGCGTTTTCTTTAGGATCTTATAGCTGTGATTTGCCGTGTCGATAAGATGCAGCGATGCTCGTTTTCCAAGGCCGTTGATCGTCGGTTCGAGCAGATCGCGCGTTGCCAATTCATCGCGGCTGCCGCTCAGAAACAACATCGGAATCTCAATCTGCTTCAGATGCTCGGCGCGCTTAGTATCAGGCCTTCCGGCAAGATGCAGCGGAAACGAGAACAGCACAAGTCCCTTCACATTATCGAGCGGTTCCTCGCTCTGCGCCGTCGTCGTCATTCGCCCGCCGAACGAATGCCCTCCGGCAAGCAGTGCTAGGTCGGGCGCGGCCTTGTGCGCGGCTCGAACAGCATTCCGGATCGTCTCAACGCAGACGCCAGTAGGGTTGCGAAACGTACCGTGCTCGGAGTATGGAAAATTGTAACGAAATGTCGCGATGCCCCGCTCAGCCATGGCTTCGGCAATGCTTTGCAAGGTAGCATGCCGCATATTCGTACTCGCGCCATGCCCAAGCACCAACAAATGCGTCGCCCCCTCAGGCCGCATCAACAGCGCCGAAACCTCGCCTTTGTCGGGTGTGGCGGTGAAACTCAGGTCTATTGTTCTAATGCTCATCGCTCGAAGTACGGTACATCTTTTAAGCCGCCGTAGGCGGTGCCGGCATGTAGCCCCACTCGTGAGCGTGGGGACAATGTGAAAATATGTCGTAAGCCGTCGAAGACGGCGACAGATGTTTGCCAAATTTGGGCGATGGGTTCTGCTGTCGCCCGTTACAAGGGCTCAGTTTTGGGATTGATACACATTCCCAGTGCTCACGCACTGGGCTTTATGCCGTTGCCCACTTCGCGGGCAAAACCCTAGCATGCTTTGACCCGCATCCACATTGCTCAGTGGGCACATCTGGTTTCGCACTTCGTGGGCAAAGACGGTTGCTATGCCTCGCGGGCATTGTGAAACATTCCTAGCGTTGCAGGACCTTTCTCAAAAAGTTCTAACTCGGCTCAGCATGCAGCTTTAGTCCCAGCGCGTTAATGACCTTTAAAACTGTATCGAAACCCGGACTGCGGTCGCCGGAAAGCGCTTTATACAGACTCTCACGCGAAAGTCCGGCGTCGCGGGCAACCTGAGACATGCCTTTTGCACGGGCTATGTTGCCGAGAGCTTTTGCGATGAAGGCAGCGTCGCCTTCTGCGATCTCGAGACAGGCCTCCAAATAGGCTGCCATGTCCGCCGGAGTCTCAAGATATTCCGCCGAATCATACAGGGTTGTTTTTGTCTTTCCCATTTCTAAAGCTCCTTCGCGAGTTTTATCGCCCTTCGAATATCGTCCGGCTGAGAACTCTTGTCACCACCGGCGAGAAGGATGATAAGTTCTGACCCGCATTGAGTGAAGTAAACTCGGTACCCAGGCCCGTAATTGATCCGTATCTCAGAAACTCCTTCCCCGACCGGTTTTACATCGCCAGCGTTTCCTGCCTGCATTCGATAACGCGTGCTTGGATGCGAACCCGAGCAAGTCGATCACGAAGACCGCGAAACCATTTCGAAAATAATTCGGTTTGACGGACTTCGATCATAACTAGTGTAGCCGAGAGGCTACACTAGTTTCAAGCTAAATTCATTTCTGAAAATTCTTCTTCAGCCCTTGCCAGACCTCGCTGTATTCGTGTTGCAGCTGAGCAGTTTCCATCGCAAATTTTGTCGGGCGGATGATGTAACGCGATTCGAACATAAAGGCGAGAGTGCCATCGAGTTTCTGCGGTTTGAGGTTGGCATTCGATGCCTTTTCGAACGCGTCGAGGTCGGGGCCGTGGGCTGACATTTGGTTATGGAGCGAGCCGCCGCCGGGCAAGAAGCCTTCTTCCTTGGCGTCGTATTGGCCATAGACAAGGCCCATGTATTCGCTCATTGTATTACGGTGATACCACGGCGGACGGAATGTGTCCTCGGCGACGAGCCAGCGGTCCGGGAAGATCACGAAGTCGCAATTTGCAACGCCCGGTTCGCCTGATGGTGAAGTGAGTACAGTGAAGATCGACGGGTCAGGATGGTCGAAAGAGATCGAGCCGATCGTGTTGAAACGTCGCAGATCGTAACGATACGGCACGTTGTTGCCGTGCCAGGCGACCACATCAAGCGGCGAATGATCTATCTTGCAGGACCAAAGATTCCCGCCGAATTTCGCCACTTGTTCGAAATCACCGTCAACGTCCTCGTACCACGCAACCGGTGTTTCAAAGTCGCGCGGATTCGCAAGCCCGTTCGCGCCGATCGGCCCAAGCTCAGGCAAGCGAAACTGCTGGCCGTAGTTCTCGCAGATGTAGCCACGCGCCTGGAGCGCGGACTCTCCTGTCCGAATGCGAGCATCGCTCGCAGATATTCCGTCGGGCGAATTCTCGACCTTATCTTTCGCCGCCGTCCGCTCTCCGAGTTCGACCCGAAACCTCAACCCGCGCGGAATACAGCAAATGTCACCCGGCCCGACATCGATCACGCCAAGTTCGGTATAGATCGTCAGCCCGCCAAGTTCCGGAACGATCAGCATCTCGCCGTCGGCGTTGTAGAAGAATCGGTCGGACATCGATGTATTGCAGGCATAGATATGCACCGCCATTCCCGTCTGCGCGAAACTGTCGCCATTCCCGGCGATGGTCGTTATTCCGTCAACGAAATCGGTCGGTTCCGTAGGCAGCGGGAGCGGGTCCCAACGAAGCTGGTTCGGTGTGGTGACACCAAATGCAGAAGCCCGCACGTCAGTAAGGGCGTTATCCGCGGCGGATGTGAAGAACCTCGGAGCTCCGTCGTAGATCTGAAACGGTTTATGCAGGACGCTCGGCCGTATGCGATACGTCCAAGTGCGCTTATTGACGGCACGCGGCGCCGTAAACGCCGTGCCCGAAAACTGCTCGGCATAAAGCCCGAGCGGTGCTCGCTGCGGCGAGTTTCGCCCAACCGGCAACGCCCCTTCGACCGCCTCGGTCGCGAACTCATTTCCAAAACCTGTGTGGTATTTCATTTCCATAAAAACGCGTCTCAGTAGCCCTCGTGTCTTCGCCGTGTCTGTAGCCCGACCGTAAGGGAGGCCGCAACGTGCCGACCGGATGCTGAATCGAACGAAGGTAGGTCTTTTGTCTGACGGGGCGGCGGCGAGATCATCCATACAGACCTACGGGCGGCTGAAAACCGCGCCGTGCGGTATACCGCGTCCGTTTTTGCCGTGCGGCCAATCCTCGCGGTCGAAAGTTACTCCCGGCTGAGTTGAACCTTTTTCTCTAAATGTCTCGTCCAGCCTGAGCTTGCCCGTTTTAACATCGATCTTGGCTATCAGCAATCGGCTTTCTAAAGCTCCTTTGCCGCCGCTGATCACGATTCTTCTGCCATTTGGTTCGAGCCCGATCCAGTGCGGTTTTTCGTTTTCCCCTAACACAAGTCGGCTCACCTCGACCGGCTTTGATGAGTTTGAGATATCGAGGCTGACCAACGCATGCGAATCCGGAACCGTCTCTACCCAAAAGTTCCCGGCGACAACCGGCAAGGCACAGTTTTCCCCGCCGAAAGAGTAGATAAATTCGGCGGTTGGGTCTGTGGTTTCGAGACCGGCGAGTTTATACAAACCACAAGTAAATGTCGAAACAAGCACGGTTTTCCCATCAGCTAGAACCCGCGGCTCTGCCGGATCAACGCCGAATTCACCTTTTAGGTAGATCGACTTTATCAGTTTGAGATCGGAGTATCGCCACACCTGCACAACGTGGCTCGGCTCCGTCGCGTCCATGTCGGCGCTTGTGACAATGATGCGGTCGAGCGTAGGGACGACGGCGAGGCTATATGGTCGGATGAACTTTTCTACGTTAGGGTCGGCAGCGTCCGAGATCCTCAAAACACGGCCTTTCGGGTCGAGTTCGGCCAGCGCTCCAGGTGCTTTGTTTCCGTGGCCGCGCATTTGAAAGGTAGAGAGTACGTTTCCATTCGGATAGCGGACAAAACTGTGCGGGTGCATGTATTCGCCCGCAGCCCCAAAAGAATCGAGAAGCCGCGGATTCAAAGGCTTTGAAAGGTCGAATCTAAAAGTTTGCCCGGCACCGAAACCATTTGCGAATAAAATTCCGCCTTTTGGCATTTCATGCTCGGTATGATGCGGGATGGTGCCTATAACCCCCGTCGGCAAGGTTTTAACGATCTCGCCGTAATGCTTCGAACTCGGCCGCACATCAATTACCGCCAGAAAATCTGTCTGCTTCCTGTCGGCGTCGCCAACCCAGACAAAAAGGTACGGGCTTGAGCTTGACGCATTCTTCGTCTGACCATCGACCGATACTCCAAATAATGTCGTAAGGCAAAAACCGATCACGAACGACAACAGCAGTTGATTCTTCATGCAAAGCTCCTAAGCCCACTGTAGAAAATCGGCAAAAGATAAACACGGATCCAGCGCGATCTTTATCTGTGTCGGCCGGGTCAAAAAGCACTACTAAAGATTTCCCCGCCGTCGCTGTTCTTCCTCGATCGAAACGAACAGGGCCTTGAAGTTGCCTTTGCCGAAGCCCTTGCAGCCTTTGCGTTGGAGAATTTCGTAGAAGACGGACGGACGGTCTTCGACGGGCTTCGTGATCTGAAGCGGTATCCCTCGTCGACGAGGCCGAGTTTGAGGCAATTTCCTCTTCTCAGCTAATGCGTGGCTTAGACTCGCGGGCAATCTGGCCAAGCATTCGAAGAGCGTCGTTCACAGCTTTTGCGGTCGGAAACAATTTAGCGACGTCCGGCTCTAACGCGACGGTAACGGGTGCTTTACGACCGGGACCGCGAGCTACAACCGTCAGTTTGGTGAGATCGTACTCGGGTCGCATCCAGTCGTCTTGTTCAGATGTCTTCTTCTTCATATCTTTTCCGTTCGCGGCGCGTTGCCTTTCGGGCACTTATGATCCTGGTTGCCGCTTGCCTCTCGGTATACGAAACGAATAGGAGACGATCCGACTCTGACATGCCAATAACGAGGAACCGCTTCTCATCGACCGAATGATCGGGATCGGCAAAGATCAAATACATCGGATCACGAAAAACCGTCCTAGCTTCGTCGAAGGCGACGCCGTGCTTCTTTAGGTTAGCTTCGGCCTTTTCATCGTCCCATTCAAATTTCACGAGGAATTATATCATCCGCAAACAAACTACAGATTCCCTCTGCGTCGCTGTTCTTCCTCGATAGACACGAACAGCGCTTTAAAATTGCCTTTGCCAAATCCCTTGCAGCCTTTGCGTTGGAGAATTTCGTAAAAAACGGTCGGGCGGTCTTCGACCGGTTTGGTGAAGATCTGCAGCAGGTAGCCTTCGTCGTCGCGATCGACGAGAATGCCAAGGCGTTTGAGGTCCTCAATGTCTTCGTCGATCTTGCCGACGCGGTCGGTTATCTCCTCGTAATACGTGTCAGGTACGCGCAGGAATTCAATGCCGTTTTCCTGAAGCATTCCAACGGTGTGACGAATGTCCTTGCAGAGAAGCGCGACGTGCTGAGCGCCTGCCGAACGATAAAAGTCAATGTATTCCTGGATCTGCGATTTTCCGCCCTTGCCTTCGGCGGGTTCATTGATCGGGAACTTGATGTTGTGCCCGCCGTCGCTCATTACGATGGACATCAGGGCTGAGTATTCGGTCGAGATGTCCTTGTCGTCAAAGGTGATGTAGCGTTCAAAGCCCATCACATCGCGATAGAAATCGCACCACTCGTTCATTTTGCCTAGCTCGACATTCCCGACAATGTGATCGACAAGCTGTATTCCAACCTCCTCGCCCGCGATCTCATTCGCCGTAAAACCGGGCAGGAATGGGCCGGAATACGCGTACGCATCCTCTGCCGGAGCGGCCGACATACCGCCGTCAGAACCGGAAGCGACCGGCGTCTTCGTCAGGTTGTAGGAGAGGAATGAATGGATGGTGTCGCCGTAAGTCGCGATCGAGGCATGGCGGACCGTACCATTTTCGTCACCGTGATCGTGCGGTTCCTCGACCGGCCTTGCACCGCGCTTTACCGCTTCGTTGAAAGCATGATCGACGTCCTCGACCAGAAATGCGATGTCGTGTACGCCATCGCCATGCTGCTTGATGTGCTCCGAGCCCGGATGCTCCGGCGAAAGCGGCGTGGTCAAAATAAAATTGACGCGGTTCTGCCGCAGCACGTAGCTGGTCACCTTGCGGTTGCCGGTCTCAAGCCCCATATACGCAATACGCGAAAACCCGAACGCCTTGCGGTAAAAGAACTCCGCCTGCTTCGCATTGCCGACGTAAAACTCGACGTGATGTATTTTTTTAAGTCCTAAGGGATTTCTTTGCTCTTTCATGATCTCTACTTTCTTATCCGCACGCCAACAGGAGTTATTACGGTGAAGGCGCCAAGCAATTCTTCTTCGTGTTCCAGCAGCACATCAGTCAGGAACTCAATTCTTTCTTCGATCTCGATCTTTCCGAATCTCAACAAGACCACTCCGTTCGAAAATAGCCGTTCTCTGTAAACCAATTCACCAAAATCTTTGTCGTTAGTTATCAAGAGTGCCGACGCTTCATTTGCGAGGGCCAAGACGTCGGGGTCTTCGGCGCCTGGAGACAGCTCCTTGATGTCAGAGACAGTATGTCCGGCCACTCTCAGAGCTTCGACGATCTCACTTTCAAGGTTCTCGTCCGCGAGTATCTTCATGCGGTTTCATGAACCAGCGGAAAAACAAAGTCTGCGCTCATCGACTTATATGCATATTCCAAACAGGCAAGAATCTGCTTCCGATTAAGGTGCGGATATGAACGCAGGATGTCCTCGATGGTCTGACCAGCAGCCAGTTTCTCTAAAACAATTTCAACCGTGATCCGCGTACCCTTGATGACGGGCTTGCCGACCATGATCTTCGGATTAATCTCGATCATTGTTTCCATATACTCAAGGATACTACGGCTCTAAAATGATTCGATGTTCTCCTGGTCACTTCCTTCGAAACGACTCTTCACCTCACTCTCGCGGTTCAAGACACCCGAGAACCTCGCCACACCTTGTTCGGTAAAATCAAGAGGCAATTTTCTCCAACCTCCATAATTTGGCGAACTTGATGTCGCAAATTGCGATATCAAGTTCTTTCAGCCTGCTTCGCATTGCCGACATAAAACTCGACGTGGTGAATCTTCTTTAACCGAAGCGGATTCTTTACCGCCGTGTTTGTTTCGGTTCCTGTTGTTGTTTCTGTGATCATGATTCTAATTATTTCGTGGGCGGCCAGATGATCTTTCCGGTTTTGTCGATATACCCGCACTTTGCTTCATAATCGTAACTCTCGCAAACTGAAGCTAAACCTCGGTAAAAATCATCCGCCTTACCAAACGGTAGATCTATTACGACCGTACCAGTTCGGTCGATAAAGCCGAGTTTTCCTTTGTTCCGAATGACGAATTTCAGTCCTTCTGAAAAGTCCGATTGGCCACCCATGCCATCTGGAGGGATTACGATCTTGCCAGAACGGTTGATAAAGCCCTCACCGTAAACATCATAGTTCTCAAACCGAGCAAGTCCTTCTTCAAAAGAGTGGCATTCCGCATTTTTCAATTTGATGATTTCGCGTCCAGTCTTGTCGATAAAGACATGCCTCCCTTGTTTTCTTATGACGGAAGATCCCGTCGGTTTAACGACATCACCTCCAACCTGCACGCACGCAAGTCCTTCAGAAAAATCCATAGCTGATGAATAGATTGGAGGTATCATCAATTTCCCAGCCCGGTTTATATAGCCATATTTACCTTTCAAGAATACGCGTGCAAGACCTTCAGAGAATTGATTTGTGTGGTCAAACTTCGGCGGGATTACCCATTCGCCTTGCGTGTTAATGAACCCCATTTTCCACTCGGACATTATCGGGATCCCTGCAGCCGCGATGCCATCACGAAATTCAGAAACATCTGAAAACTTCGGTTCAATGACCATCTCGCCCTTTCTATTTATAAAACCCCAGCGATACCACGGATGGGAGGCTGACGTATAAAGGATTCTTCCCTTTAACTCAAATTTCTGTTTCGTCTGGTCGTATCCTACGGCAGCAAGCCCCTCGGAGAAATGCGAAACCACATCCCAACTAGGCTTGATCACCAACTTTCCCGATTCGTCGATAAAGCCCTGGCTAAAGCCGTCGGTGATGATGGTGTCCCGACCGACCGACACCCTTGCCAGGCCTTCGGAGAAATAAGATGCTCCGTCGTATTTCGGTTCAAGAACGATCTTACCCGAACGATCGATGAAACCAGCCTTGCCGTTAACATAGACGGGAAACCAATGGTCGGATACGTATTGGGCTGACGAATTGATGGCGGCAATCAGTAGCGCGACGACTAATAAAAACACTCTCCCGAACATCAAATCACATCCCATCTGTCCCACCAAAATCTCTACTTACTGCTCCTTGATCGAGTTATATATCTTCTCAAAGAGCTTCATGCTGTTTCGCATGCTGTTGCTTGTGTTGATGTCTTTCGTTCCGTAGTAGCTTTCGGCAAGCGCCTGGTCGAAATCGGCTTTGAACTTTTCCTTGCCGGGCTTCTTTGCCGGCCAGACCATATCGAAATACTGCCAAGCGAGCTTTTCGTGGCCGGTGTAGATGAGATCGAGCATCTCGCCCCAGAACGCCTCCTCAAAATCCATGCCCATTTCGGTGTAGGGTTTGTCCGATATCTTGCGCGAAGCGGCGCGTGCTTTTGCCTTAAGCTTGGCCATGGTAGGTGCAGGCTTTTTCATAAGTGCAAAATTCGGCCGCAGTTCGCCATTCTTGAATTCAAGAATGACCTCCGGCATCGGCGAACCGGCGTAGGACATATTCCAATATGCAAAGGCGTTCTCGTTTGTAATGAATCGAAGGCCGCCTTTTGGGTTCTTTCCGATCGCGGTTAGATAGGCGTTGTCCGTATTGATCACCTCAGCGACCTCGACCCGCTCACCAAGGTTCACAAAGTAGGTTGACGAACAGCAGTGCGCTCCGCCCGAATAATAGCTGATCATCACATCCGGAATGCCGTCTCCGGTCTTATCGGCCGTTCGCTTTATCAGGTCGACCTCCTTCTTGAAAGCCGCCGTTTCCGCGTTCGCCGGATCGTCGGGAAAACTGAAACCGATGAACGACGTATTTCCGCTTTCGCGCAGAATTCCCTTCAAGACACCTTTTTTTTCGAATAGGACCACATTGTCGCCAAATTCCGGATCGCCGGCGGGGACGAACATTATCTTGACGTCAAACCCGTTCACCCGACGGGCCGCCTTTTGTTTGCTTCCTTTGGGCAGGCTGAATTTGTTCGTGTATTCCAGCATTATCTTTCGCGGCCCCGTCGTGTTCTCTGACTTGTCGCGCTTCACGACAAAAATATACTTGCCTGCTTTCGGTGCGATAAAGGCAGCAGAACTTGTCGAATACGAGTGGCCCGACACCAGCGCCTTTCCCGTTACGTCCAAAAACCCGAACGCGACCTCCGGGTTCTCACTACCCGGGAACTTTATCTCGGCGTACTCGTCCGCCTTCATCTCAAGGGCGAACATATGCGCCTCGTCCGGAGAAAGCGAAATAGTTACCGGTTTACCGGGCTCAAGCGGATCAGCCGCCGTTTGTGAGTACACGGCACTGAACGCCAACAACAATATTGCGATCGTGGTTAAAATGGAGTTTCGTTGCATAAAGTTGATCTTTAACTTGATTTCCGATCAGTTCAGGGCCGCACGCTTTGCTCGGCAAGTCCCCAACAAAGAACAGTTGCACGACGTAAAACTTGCAGCAAATTCTTCGGATCGCTTAAATGTGATACGTGTAGTGTCAGTTAAAGCCCTCGATATAACTCTTCGTCACCTCTTTCAATTCTGCGTACGAAGGTATTACGTAAAGGATCGGCTGCATCTCGCTATAATCGTATGGTGTGTTGATCACTTGTTCAAGATCGAACGGCCGTCGTTCGACCTCGTCGCCGAATGCGTGTTCAAGCTCACCAAAAGATGACAGAAGTCCTGCGCCATACGCCTTGATGTCGCCTTCGTGCTCGACAAGTCCAAATTCGACGGTGAACCAATAGAGCCTGCCGAGAGCTTCGAGTTGCTTGTCATTCGCGATCCTCGCTCCGTGGCCGATAAATTGCGAAAAATCGGCAAAATTCGGGTTCGTGAACATCGGGATATGTCCGATCGATTCATGTACAACGTCTGGTTCCGGTGTGTAATCGGGCCGCGAGTGGTGCCGGATATACTGGGTCGAAAGCATCACACGATATGAGAGCCACGAAAGAAAGCTCCGTGTTTCTACCAGACCTTCGATCGGCGCAAGGCGAAAGCCCGTAAGCTCCTTTAGCCGCCGGTTCATTTCGGTCAGCTGCGGGATCCGCTCGGTCGTTATACCCAGATCGCGTTTCGCCTTTAGATAGAAGGGAGAGGCGTGTTTTTCGTGCAGTTCGGCCAATTCTTCGGTTACGTAACGCCACACGCGCTGTTCACGCGGACTGTAGTCAACGTCGGTTATTACTCCGGTGTCGCGAAACCGCTTTGCAAGGTTCGCAATATGATCGCGCCGCTCACGATATTCCTCGTCGCTCGCACCGGGATGGTCGAGATCAAGCTGGTTGATGTTCTCGAACTTCATATCCCGAAACTCGGGCACATCGTCGTCAGACAATTGAAAATTCTCAAGCGTCACGGCGGGTTCGTCGATCGTTGCGGTGAGCGTTTCGGTCAGCATAGCGGCTCCTCTCATCCTGTTTGATGTTCTCAGTTCTGTGTAGGCACTAACTTTCTATTTTAATGGATACGATAAGCCGGCTGAATGGGCAGCTTAAGTTTATTGTGCGATCCCAACAAAGAATGTGAAATAAATCGGTCGTTTGGGCTATGATTATTAAGTGGAATTTGCATATGCTTGATGAGATTGACCGTAAGATATTGAGTGAACTACAATTGGACGCTCGGACAAGCTACGCCGAGCTTGGACGAAGGGTCGGGTTGACCACGCCGGCTGTCATTGAGCGCGTGCGCAAGTTGGAGGACGCTCACATCATCACTGGCTATCGTGCCGACATCGATACGGCAAAAGTAGGCCTACCGATCACAGCCTTTATCCGGATGAGTATTACAGGTATCGATTATAGCCACATTATTGAGGTGGTTCAGGATTCGGCCGAGGTTCTTGAATGCCACCGTGGTACAGGGGCCGATTCGTTCATCATGAAGGTTGCGGTCGCCTCGGTCGAACACCTACAGGAGGTGATCGATCGCCTCACCCCATACGGGATTACCACTACGACGATAGTCCTTTCCTCTCCGGTTAAGCGGCGGTCGATCGAGATCTAGTTACCGCAGCAGAGTTTGTTGCGTTACTCGGCTTTTCGCTGCAAAACCTCTTTTCGGAGTTCGTTCGCCTCGGTGCTGTTCTTACGCGCTTGTTCCATCAGTTGTCGATACTTTTCGCTACGCTGTTTGAAATCCGCTGCAACGGTTTCCCGCATCTCCTTGTTCTTGGGATCATAACCGTCCCGTAGCCGGCGAGCCGCCTGCCGATATTCTTCAAATGCATTGAGCTGTCCGTTCAATGCTTCCCATTTTAAGCGAAGATATTCCGAGTAATCTTCATTGATGTTCATCGCGCGCGCCTTATCGATCTTATCGAGAGCGCTTTTGCCAAGCTCGGTACCATCGTTTATAAGATAGACTATCTCGTCCGCAAGCTTTCTGACCGTGGCTGCGTCGTCACCGGCCATTGCCTCTTTGATCTCCTCCCGCTTATTGTCGTTCTTATCGTAAAGGATCTTGATCTTCTTGAGGTCTTCATTTGCCGATTCGATGATATCGCCCGCGGCGCGCGTCTCGTCAGCCGGTCCCAGAAGGCCGGCCGAGCTTTGGCAGCCCGCCAGTCCGATCAAAACCGTTCCATAGATAGCGAGTTGAAGCAAGACTTTTCGATGTTGAGGGCGCATACCCTAAAAGTAATTAAACCTCAGGCAGATCGAGAGTTAAAGTTGAAGCGGCCAGCTTTAGGGCATGCTCACGCGTGCATTGCCTCGACGTCGCCAGATGAATCCGTCCAGAACGTAATGCGTCAATTGCGGAACGGCCAAAAGCGGGACCAGCCACATTTGCCAACCGGTCCAATCCCAGTTCGCACCGAACAGCCAGGTCCGGTCGTGCCAAACGCCGCGGGTCCAGAACAATTCTTCGATGTACGCGAGAGCCCAAAGCGTAGCAAGAAAAATCATCCAATGGTTTGTGAGCGTTCGGTAAACGCGCCCGGTCGATTCGCGGCGGCGTTTTGCGTAGAACCATATCAGCGCGAAGTACGGCACGCCGTGGATGATAACGTTCGTGACCGTAAATGCGTAATCGGAATTGAAAACCACGATGCCGACGTACCAGCAAACAGCAGTGGTGGCAACTACAATGTCCTTCCCCGGGTTGAGGAAGTTTTTGTTCTTGTACAGGTAGATCGACTTCGCCGCATAGGCGGCCAACGCGAGAACGTAGATCGGAAAAAGTACGTTTTCGACAATTATCGGCAGCGGTAAAAAGTCGTTAGCAACAAACCAGTTGAAGTTCCGCGGTAGGCTCGTCATCCAAAACGCGAGCGGATAAACGCTTGCAAGATAAACCGCCGCCGCGTCGATCCACCACGTCCAACGTTCGGTTTCATTTAGTTTTCTTCGATACAGAGCAACCCAGCCGTATTGCTGCCGCACAAAATGAAACACTGCAACAACAGCCAGCACGCGCCAAAAGGTCAATTCGCCTTCGGAATACAAGGCCACGCCGATCGCATAGCCCGCTAAAGGAACGATCAGGTACAACGGCATCCGTCGTTTGAATTCCTCGGTGTCAAAATAGACCCTGAACGACGTTGACCAAACATGTGCGACATCGATCAGCAGCACCGCCGAGACCCACGTCCAGTCGGGCGAATCTTCATGAAGAATTCCAAGCTGCCAGCCAACCGCGAGCAGAAGCAAAGACACTACCGCACTCCCGAGAAAGACCGTGATGTCGATGTTTCGGGAAAAGAGCCATAAGCGTTCACCGCTGAGACGCGTTGACGCAGGGTAAAGATCTTCTACGTCGGTTGATCTGCTTGAATTGCTTCTGTCCATTTTCCTTCTCACCATCTCCGCGTCTCTGCGCTCAATATTCATGAGCCGCCTACATGATGTAACACGACCGGTAGGGAGTGTGCCCCTCAACCAATTGTGCGCGTTAGGTTAAATCGACAGCACGCGTCGTTTGACATACTCGCATTGGGTCCAATCGGTCGTCAACGCTGATGGGCAAAACCGCATGTGCGAATTGAGTCCAATCGGTCGTCAACGCCGGCGGGCACACTCGCCACCGCTCGTGTTACTGCCGTAGTTCACCGGCTGCCCGCAACCCATGATAGAACGCTTCTTCGAACAATGCGATGCCGCTCAGACGGGCATGCCGTAACACGACCGGTAGGGAGTGTGCCCCATTAGGCGTTGGCGAACATAGGGCTCGATCGGCGGTATATGTGGAGGGGCACACTCGCTTGAGCATCCGGCTTGATCGGCGGTCAACGCCCGATGGGCACACTCGCTACCGCTCGTGTTACTGCCTTACTGCATCGGCGGCTCGCAGGCCATGATAGAACGCCTCTTCAAACAATGCGATGCCGCTCAGATCAGTGTGGGCAAAGTGGATGTTTCGATAAGGATCTAGCGCCTTTCTTCGATTATCGCCCCAGATAAAGCCAGGCCGCGGGCTGATCATAGCGTGGCCCCACCGCATTGCGTCCAGCCGTTCGCACAAGTCATATATTTCGGGGTGGGCCCGCGAGATGTCGGTTAGGCAAACGTCTGCGAGGTCGCGCCACGTGTAGTTGAACAGTTTCGTGCGGCCATTCTCCTCATGGCACATTGGGTAGTAATACGTCCAGACCGTCCTGCCGTAATCGATACCCTTTTGGTGCGTCGCATTCACGTATCCAAGCGACGGGCTTTCGTACAGCACATTGTCCCACGCAAGCGGAAAATCGCGGGCGAAGCGCTGTTTTGGACGGTCTTTCAGAAACAGATTGGCGACAAACCACGAATTGTGCTGAAACTCATTCGCAGCAAACGGTGCGTCGCCGGCAAATCCGCGGATCACATACGGCGCCGTAAAAACCGGCGACGAATAAATAACTTTTTCACAGTGAAACCCGCGCAACTGGCCGTCGGCAAGACAGATCACATCCACACCGTTCTCATTAGGTACAACGGATACCGCCATATGCGAGCGCAATACCTTATCGCTTACGCTCTCGGTAAGATGGTGAATGAACCGGCCGTTTCCTTCCGGGAACGTAATGAACGGCTGCGATTCATCGCCGCTCTTCCGCACACGCGAGCAGAAGTAAAAAAGCCCCGCCCAGGCCGATGTTTGATCAAGCTTCAAGCCATAGTCGTCACGGCAGGCGTAGTCGCAATACCAAATAAGCCGTTCGGATGTGAAGCCGTTTTGCCGCAGCCATTCCGCGAACGAGTCCTTATCTAACGCCGTTACCTCCGCGTCATCGGAGCAATGTGCCGAAGGGACGACAAATGCCCGACGGCCTCTTGCGTCGCGCCAGTTTACCCATTCGTCGATCCGCCGTTGAAATTCGGCAAGCTGCCGCTTATCGTCCTCGCTCTCGCCGGGGTGAAGATAAAGACCGTCATACCATCGGCCTTTGTAGAACACCCGTTCCTCGGGATCGCGGCAAAGGAATTCCTCCTTTACGATCAGATCGCCTTCCGCCGTCCGGCCTTCAAGCAGTGACATTTCGTCAAGCAGTTCTATCAGTTCGGCATTCTCGCGAAACGGAACCGGCAAATAATGAGCCCCCCACGGATAACCGACCTGCTTTCCTTGGCCGCTTATTGCAGTTCCTCCCGTTTCCTTTTCCAGTTCAACCAAAGCTACATCGTCGACGCCGAGCTTTCTCAACTTCCATGCAGCCGATAATCCCGCAACGCCGCCGCCGATGATCGCGACCCTAACATTACGCCAGTTTTCAGCCGGAACCTCGAAGGATCGTTGCTCGCGCAAAATGTGGCCGAGCGAAACGCTTTGTCCGACGATCTCACCTACGGGAAAGTGCACCGGCGCGGTGCGACAAGCCGCCAATGCGAACGGCGTTCCGAGAAAAGTGGACAACAACTTTCTGCGGGTAAGTTTCACGGACCTTTCAGATCGCTGGAAGCCTATTCAAACCGTCTCCATTCGGTCTCGTAGTATCTCACCAGCGCCTGATTGTCCAGTCGATTGACCTCGATCTCGTCACCCGGCATTGTCATATCGGTCGGGAATTCGAACATTGATGCGAAGGAGGCGTCGTTTAGGAACCTCAGATCCAGGCCTTCCGGTAAATGCGTCGGAGTTTCGAACGGCCGCATCTTCGCAAGAGCATAGCCCCAGACGCCGAACGTCGGCACGGTCGTTTGATAGGGCTTTACGGCAAAGCCTGCTGCCTCGAGGGTTTTTATGATCGACCAATACGAGCGGCGGGCGATGAGCGGCGATGTGCACTGGATCACAACCGAGGCGTCGGGCGTTAGCTTTCGCTTCAGCATTGCGTAAAAGCGCTTCGAATAAAGTTTGCCGAGCGCAAAGTTGTTCGGGTCGGGAAAGTCCACGATTGCGATATCGAATGGCTCGATCTCGGTATTATCAAGCCAGACGAACGCATCGCTGTTGGCCACTGTCACACGCGGATCGCTAAAAGAATGATGATTGAGTTCCGAAAGCGGCGGGAATGCCTTTGGCAATCCGGTCATCGCCGGATCGAGATCGACGAGTTGTACCTTTTCGACGGAAGGATACTTCAAGATCTCTCTAAGGGCGAGGCCATCGCCGCCGCCAAGAACGAGTACGCGCTTCGGCGCGCCGTCATACGCCGCGAATGCCGGATGAACGAGTGCCTCGTGGTAGCGGTATTCGTCAAAAGAATTGAACTGAAGATTCCCGTTCAAGAACAGAGCGTAACCGGTCTTGCCTTTTGTTATCACTATCCGCTGATACGATGAACTTTTTGCATAGACGATGTTGTCCATGAAAAGCCCGTCCTCGGCGAGCGTGGTCAACCGGTCGGCCTTTATCATCGCTATCGCAAGGATAACGAGTACGACAAAACCCTTTATCCGAAGAAATATAAGCTTCCTGTCCGGCACCAGCGGTTCCAGCAGCCACGTTGCCCAAAGGCCGACGCCGGCATTGAGCATTCCGAAAAGGACCGATGTGCGGTTGAGGCCAAGCTTCGGAACAAGAAAGATCGGGAAAAGCAGCGAACCGACAAGCGCGCCAACATAATCGAGGGCAAGCACTCGTGATACAAGCTCCTTGAAATCGAGCTCGTCCTTGAGTATTCGCATCAAGAGCGGAATTTCCAGCCCGACAAGAACTCCGATGGCAAAAACCATCGTGTAGAGGATGATGCCGAAATAGGAGACGTACGCAAATGTGAGGAACAGCAGCGGCGCAGACAAGCCGCCAATAATCGCGACCGCAAGTTCGATGTCGATGAACCTTTCCGCAATGCGCTTGTCAACAAAACGCGAAAGATAAGATCCGAGGCCCATCGCCGAAAGGTAAACGCCAATTATCAGAGAGAATTGCGTGACCGAATCGCCGAGAACGTAGGATGAGACCGTGGCAGCGAGCAATTCATAGATCAGCCCGCATGTGGCGATGATGATGACGTTGAGGAAAAGAAGCGGTGTGCGTTTCATTTGCAAGGACAAAGGATATTGAACAAAGGATAAAGCAAGGACCTGGTGGTCCTTATCCCTTCTCCTTCAGCCTTTATCCTTTCAGTCTCAACCGTTGATCGCCGACGCAATTATGATCGCGATCCCGATGATCATCGCCCCGATTATCACTGCGAGTGCCGTGTTCTGATCTTCCTCGATCTCCTTCTTTACCGAAAATGGTGAGACGAGTACAACGATCAAAAACGCGACCGCAAAGATGACAAGGCCTATCAACACGAACACGAGCGTAGTCACCAGAACGGGCAAGAGTTCTTCAAGCTTTACGACCATGCCCAACGCAGGCACGATCGACAAAAAATGCACCATCATTTTCCTCCTCGAAAACCTGTGTAAATGAACGGAACGCCCAGGCGCGATTTGTTTCCTGAGTTTGCAAGTTCCCACCCGAACCACGACGCGGTTCCATAAAGCAGGACAACACCCATCGCTAAAGTCAGATAGAGCTTTCTGATCATAATCAAACCTTCGTTCGATCGAAGTAACTCGCTTCAATCGTCGGATCCAGACGAACTCGACCCGAACATGCTGTCTTTCCATCGGGCAGATTCGAAACTGAACTTTCTGAACAGCCCAACTAGCGGGACGATAGCAAGGGCGATCAACGCACAGATAAAGTTAACGCCGCGAATAACACCCTGTTCGACACGTACGTTTATCGGCATCGGTTGTGTCGAATTTTGCCAGGTACCCTCGATCCTAAGCGTGTATTTGCCGCCCGGAAGGGACGAAACCGTTGCGTCCTGCGACTGGCCGCCTTCGGTCCAGGCCCCATCGCTATCGGTCCCGTGGTAATACTCGATCGGGATAGTGACGCCCTCAACTTCCTGGCTCTGCTCATTTATCAGGTCAACGTCCAGTTCAACAAATGAATTGTCCACCGGGGCCGACGCCGATATCTGAACATTCCGGTTCGCCTTCAGCTCGAATGGTTCGCTGAAGGCGATCTGTGCGGTCGTAGGGTTGGTCATTGGCGGCAGAGAGATCTGCTGTTCAAAGACCTTTCGGGTGACACCTGTGAACGGGACGAGGACGATTGCCAGGGCAAAAAGGGCCAGAAGCGGAAGCAGGCCCCACGTGTAGTAGAACCGGCCCGTAAATGGCTGATTTGGCCCTACGCCCCATGGCTTTGGCAGGCCTGACACACCGAAAGCCTTTTCGACCTCGGCAACCGGCATATAGGTTCCCGCCGACCAGTTCACTTCATTCTGCGTGCTCTCTTGCGACAGCATCACGGGCGCCGAAACATAGTCGATCGCCCGTACCGTTTCGCCTTGCTCGACGCGCCAGTAAAACTCGCCTTTAACATACTCAACGGTCGCCGGCGCGTCCTGGAATATCTTGAACCTTCGGCCATTGTAATTCACCATAGTCGGTACGGCCGTTAGCAAAGTGCTCCCCATAGCCGCCTCGACCTCGGCCGGATTGACTGGCTCGACAAAGTTCCAATGATTGTCAGAATGTACGAGCCAGCGGAATCCTATCGAAGCGTTGTAGATAAGATATTCGTGCCAGTAATAATGGATGCCTTCGATCTGTACGCTGCGTGCAACGGCGCCGATAATACGGAATTTTACGTCACCTGGAAATGAGCCCTCGGCACCGACGGGAAGAACAAAGTTAACATCGGCGTTCGTCGGCGCGAGCGCTTTCAGGAACGACAGGTTCCCCTGGTTAACATCAAGCAGCGAGTTGCAGTTCGGACAAGTGACGCGCTCGGCCTGGTCGGGTGCCCTCAACGCAAGCGGCCCACCGCAGTTGGGGCATCCCATCGCCGCGGCAGAAACCGAACGCGGTTTGCGTTCCGCCGGCCGGGCATCAGCAAGGCCAAGGTCAGCAAGCGTTACCTGGCTTCCAAGGAACACCCATGGCGGACTTAAGCTATAGTCGATCGTACCAAAAGCATTGTCCTTGCCGGTCAGATCGGCATACTGGCTCTCTTCATTTGGAACAAGCTGGTATGGTATCTCGCCCTCAGCGGCGACCGATGTTGCAACACCCTTCTCGGCGACGATCATTCCCGTCTTTGCGGGTATCTCCTGCACGATCTGGCCGACCTGCAGCGCATCGAACGATGGCAGAACTCGCCCTTCCGGGATCGGCTGGTAGAACGTTAGATAGAACTTGCCCTGTGCCTCGGCCAGCCAGCCCACCCAGCCATTCGAGAATGTTGCGTACCATTCATCCCAGAAGCCGCCCATTTGGTGGCGAAGCTGCGCCCGGCCTGTCAATTCGAACCGGCTCCCATTCCAAATGCCTTTCAGTCCAAGCTTCAGGGGTGATTCGGATTCAACGACCTCGGCCACTTTGCCCAGGTCATCGATACCGCGGTCGGTCCGGGCGAGGGCCGAACGGCAATATGGACAGACGAGTACAATGGTTGACCCGGCCTTGAACTCGACCGGGCCGCCGCACGATGGGCAGCTTGCCTGAAGGACGCTCAGTTGTCACCTCCAGCAGTATTGAATCTAGGTGCACGAGGTGCCGAATGCTCATCGGCCGCCGCGTGACCACGCTCCAGCCTGGTCACCCGAACGTCGCTTGCACCAAGCACGTCGATCAAGGTTCGTTCCCAGTTCCATTCCGGCCTTGTCCTGCAGCAGTAAAGGTTAAACGTAGCAATGCCGTGTTCGGGATATGTATGGCAAGCAAGGTGCGATTCGGTAAGTGCGACCAGCCCGGTCACACCGCCTTCGCCCGGAAATTTATGCCAAACCTGCCCGACCGCCTTAAGGCCCAGATCTTCGATCAGGCGCGCAAAAATCGATCTGACCAACGCTTCGTCGCGCAGGGCTTCATCGTCACAGCCGTGGGCCTCGATCAGCCATTCAGTTCCAACTATCATCGCGGTAAACCTAATGACAGTACGAGCATTTCAAGAAGAAAGTTTGGGTGGCCGGCGGAGACAGCGCGTTATAATGCTCGAATCGGCGAAAGTATGCTGTACAGCAATATAAACAAAAAATCGGTGCTTGTCATATTTTGGCTCGCGGTTTGTTTGATCGCGTTGTCGTGCGGGCCGATCGGCGTGGGCCACGGTACTCCGCCATCATTCGAACCGGAAAGGTCGGAATATCGAAGTCCGCAGACGGCGGGCCGCGTTGAATCTAAAGAGATCAATGAGAGCAGCGGTATCGCGGCCTCAAAATGCCAGACGGATGTCCTCTGGACCCATAACGATTCGGGCGACGGGCCTTACATTTTTGCGATGGATACGGCCGGGCGCGACCTCGGGACATGGAAGGTTGAAAATGCCGACAATGTTGACTGGGAGGACATCGCCGAATTCAAGGACGCTGATGGGAATTGCTTTCTTTACATTGGTGATATTGGTAACAGCAGCAAGGAACCGCGACGCACCGAACATAAGATCTACAAGATCGATGAACCAAAGGTTCCATCGGGCGGTTCGGGTTCTTCAAGAACGCATCCTGTCGAAACCTCGCCGGCGGCGATCATAGCATTCTCGTATCCGGACGGGCCGCACGACGCCGAGGCCCTTCTGGTCAACCCAAAAGATGAATCCATTTACGTGATCACCAAGGATCGAAGCGCTCCCGCCGGCGTTTACCGCTTCGAGCCACTCTTCGGCGGACCGCCCGTACGGCCGAAAAAGGTCGCCGACCTCACGGTCCCAGCGATCCCGAACGGTTTTCTTACTGGCGGCGATATCGCACCGGATGGAAAGCACGTTGTCCTTTGCGATTACTTTGCGGCCTACGAACTTTCGCAAATGCCGGACGCCGAAAGCTTTGACGAGATATGGCAGCAGCGGCCCAAACCTATCGATCTCGGTCTCCGCACCCAGGGCGAGTCCATCGGCTATTCATCTGACGGCCGTTCGCTTTTCGCGACGAGCGAGGGAGCAAACGAACCGCTGATCCGTGTGGACCGCAAGTGACCGCACATAGGTCCTGCTGCTCAAACAAAGAGGCTGCCCAACAGGCAGCCTCAATAACACACAAGGTTCAATTGCTATTGGCTGATCGTGAAGCGACCTTTGTTCTCGATCACCTGGCCGCCAACCCTGTCCTTGGTCAGGATCTTCAACTCGTATTCGCCAACCGGGAGCGTGTCTGTCGGAAGAAGCCTGGCAAGGGTAAGACGCTGGCCCGAATCGCTCAAGCCGCTCCAGTCTTCGGCCTGACGAAGCACTTCCTTTCCGCCCTTGGTCAGCACATATTCAACATCGACCGCCGGTCGCAGCGTAGTTTGATCAACACCCGCATTATACACCTGCAGGTAAACGCCTACCTCCTGGCCTTTCTTGTAGTCACCTGTTAAATTCGGCACCACCTTCGCGTTTCCGATCACAAACATCGCTCCAATGTCGCGGTCGGTCGTAGATCGAAGTTTTGAGGCGAGGATAAGGGTGGACGTCGAAAGCTTCTTTTCGTCATATCGCGGTACCGTAAACCCTTGATTGACCACGCCGCGGTTGCCAGTAACGACATCGCGGACGACCACATCGACCTTATAGGTTCCGGGCGTCAAGGCGACGGCCTTCTGATAGATCGATTTTCGGTCTTTCATTTCGGCCAACTCTGCGGCCGTCGCGCTGGTCGTGACCGAGTCTTCAAAAATGCCCGACCTTTTGCCCGAAACAGCCGTGATCCGTCCAAAAATGTTCATCCGGGCAGTCGGCAGCCCGCCGATGTTCTCAAACGATAACTCCTTGTTCTCGGTTTGTATCGTAAACGTCGCAACGACGCGGTCATCAGACTGGCGGAAGAAATCGACGCGAAGATCGAACTGAAGCGGATTCTTGTCAAAAAGGATCGCACTTGTCGATTCAAGGCTGCTTTGAAGGTCGCCGAATTTTACCTGCGGCGGCCGCTGGAGTGCGGTGATTATCTCGAGTCGGCGGAACGGCATATCCTGCTCCCGCATATATGTGTTTTGCCCGTTGCCGTAGCCCGAAATGCGGTCCGCCTTGTCTGACAAACCAAGCTGTTCGGCCGTGGTCAGGCCGCCGCCCGGCACCATCAATAATGCGTCCTTTTCATTCGCGTTTCGGGCGATCCTGTATTCACCGGTGCCGGTCGGATCGACGAACTCGATCTCGATCCCGTCTCCGACGCCGTCCAGGTGACGGTAGAACCAGATCTCAAATGGATAGGTCGTGGTAGAGCCTCCGCCTTCATAACTCGGCCTATCGTAAGAGCCGCCCGACGGATGAGCTTCTACCGAGTCCGGCTTGCCCCACGCTATATAGATCCGCCCTCGGTCGGTTTTCCAGCCCGGAATACCCGAAGTATAGTGCTGGTTCGCGTAAGCGATCCTTTCGTAATACTCCTCGCGATATTCATTCTCTTCCGTATCGGGATTAGGATCGCGCCTTCGCCAGAAATTCTCGATAAAGTTCTCCCGCTCTTCATCGGTGGTCAACGCGTAGAATGCCTTTTTCTCTTCCTTGGTAATGATGTAGTCAACATCGGTATTGACCCATTTCTTGTAAGCCTCCTTGAGCTCAGGCGTGACCTTACGGGCCTTTGTGGAAATATCCTGGCTCGGCTCGTCCTTCTTGGGTTTCTGGGCCGACGCCATCGAAATACTTCCGGTCACAAACAGCGTGGCCGCAACAGCATTTCGGGCCATTTTAGATCTGAACATACAACCAACTCCTAAACCGATATTCTCGCGAATTCAACGTCCGTGCAGGATCGTTTATGAGCAATCTTGGATTTTAGACAGTTATACCCAATAGTTCAAGATGCGTTCAACACTGCCCGGGGTTGCACAACAGCACCTCAGACAACCGCTTCACCCGTTCGCTTCTTGCCGAATAGCCACGCAATAAGGATCGAAACAATATAGAGGACCATCATCGGCGTGGCAAAGAGCATCATGTTCGGGATATCTCCGGTCGGTGAGACGACAGCGGCGACTATGAGGATGATGATCAAAGCTATCTTCCAGCTTTTCAATAACATACGGGCCGAAATGAGGCCGATCCGAGCCAATACATAGGTTATCGCCGGCATCTGAAAGATAAGGCCCATTGCAAGCATTATTAGGGTAATAAGATCAAAATAGTCGGTGGCACGAAGCAGCGGCCGAAAATCTTCAGCAAGCCCAAGCAAATAGCCGACCGCCGGCGGAAAAAGGATGTAATATGCGAACGCCGCACCGGCGACGAACGAAATGCTCGACAGCAGCACGAATGGCGTGACATACGCACGTTCGTGTTTGTAGAGTGCCGGTGAGATAAAGCCCCAAACCTGAAGCAAAAGCAGCGGGACCGATACCGCGATCGCGGCGTAAAGCGATACGGTCACATAAAGCGTGAACGATTCCTGAGCTGTTGTCACGATCAGCTTCTCGTCGCCCGGTTCGGCATTCTTTGCTCCCGAACCAAGTTGTACCGGAAGCCGAACCCCTTTAGGGATCACCGCATTCGCCGTGTAGATCGGTTCATCAGTGAAGAGTGCGGGCCCATCCGTGCCTTCCGCGACAACGGCATTCACTGAAGCGCCGGCCGGAACAAGGCTTGCGCCGAACTTTGTCTGCTCGGAAAAAACATAGCGGCCCCGATCGCCCGGTCGGAGATTTGACAAGGGCGTCAGTTTCTCATCACCAGTCAGGCCGGTGATCGGCATCTCGCGCCTCTGTGCCTCAGATAACGCACGCCGGATCGGCACCTCAAGGAACCTGAAGATGTCATCTGAGAAAGCAAAACAGATGATAAATGCAATGATGACAATAATTATGGAGTTTACTAGCCTGCGGCGCAGTTCGTCCAGGTGATCAAGGAACGACATATGCGCCCCGAGTTCTCTGCCCTTTTCATCTTCGAGTTCTTCCATTTGAACTAGGCTCGTTTGGCCGTCCGGCGCAAACGAGATCAAAGCCAGTTGCTCTTCTCCGATAAAGGTGCAGCCGTGTCTTCGGGTTCTACCTCGATGCTCGTATCCGAACCGGCCTCGACCTCCGCTTTTGATCCCTCGAACGAAGTGGGATCTATCTCTTTTATCGCCGGGGCAGAGATGCCCGGTACAGCTTCGATGGATGGCGTTATCGACCGAGGTTCGGTCTTTTCAGCTAGGTCATCATCCAGCCGCAAAGCGCGTGCTTCTTCATCGAAGTTCACCTCGCGTTCCCATGTTTCCTTGAATTCGTTGGTCGTGTTGCGGAGATCGGCCATGATCTTACCAAGTTTCCGAGCCATTTCGGGCAATTTTCGCGGCCCCAGGAAGATGAGCGCGATGATGCCGATCAAGATCAGCTCCGACGTCCCAATTGATTCAAAAATAAAAAGAAACAACCTTCTCTACACCTCTAAACCTTGTGTCTGCCTAAGTTACGTGGATGAGCACGTCTTCCATTGCGGTTACCTTACCGATCACGGCGGCACCAGGCACCAACTCCAGGAATCGGGCCGCATTGCTCTCACCCAAGCTTATCAGAAGGCCGCCCGCTGTCTGCGGATCGAAAAGAGCACTCTGCATCCTGGATGAAACGTTAGGGCCGAATTTGACACAATCGCCCACATAAACACGATTGTTCTTATCACCGCGCGTCAGCATTCCCTGTTCGATCAGTTCAAGCACATCGGGCAGCAACGGCACCTTGGCCGATTCGATCTCAAGTGCGACCCCACTCGCCGTCGCCAGTTCGTAGGCATGCCCGAGCAATCCGAAACCCGTAACATCTGTACAGGCATTCGCTCCCGCCGTCCTCATAGCTTTAGATGCCGACGCCGCAGAAGTTGTCATAGCTTTGATAGCCGCGTCCACGGCCGATTCACTTGCGGCACCCTTTTTGACGGCGGTGTTTATTGCGCCTGTCCCGATCGGTTTGGTCAGCACCAGAACATCTCCGATCCTGGCACCGCTGTTCCGGATCACAGCGTTTGGATCGACAACACCCGTGACCGCATATCCGAACTTCATCTCGGCGTCATCGACCGAGTGGCCGCCGATCACAACGACGTTCTCGGCGTTCATTGCCTTCTGCCCGCCAAGCAATATCTTTCCAAGCACATCCCAGTCGCCCTTTTGCGGGTAACACACTATAGATAAAGCACTTACTGGCGTTCCGCCCATCGCATATACATCGTTAAGGGCGTTTACCGCAGCCACCTGGCCGTAGATCTCAGGGTCGTCCGCGACCGGTGTGAAGAAATCGACCGTTTGGACCAGCGCCGTCGTGTCGTTGAGGCGAAAAACACCCGCGTCGTCGGCCGTTTCGAATCCGACGATCACATTTTCGGTAGGCTGCGCTGGTAGTTTGCTCAAAACTTGAGCAAGGTCCGCCGGGGCGAGTTTTGCCACTCAACCCGCGCACGAGACCATTTCGGTCAATCGCATCATTTCCCTCCTTTCAATCGTTGCTTTCAATGATGGCTTGGTAAATTCGATCAAGATCACCCATCGTATAGTACTCGATCTCGATCTTGCCGCCCGTGCCGCTCCGTGACGGAAGAATGTTCACGTTCGTGCTCAACCTTCTTCTAAGTTTTGTTTCGGCTGAGATAAGATTGGCATCCCGCTTTCCGCTAACTACTTTTTTCTCAGTACTTTGCGTCTTTGAACGCATCGCCTGCTTCACCGCTCGTTCTGCTTCGCGAACCGAAAGGCCCATCGAAATTATCGACTTCGCAATGCGTTTCTGAATTGAAGGATCACCGATCATCAAAAGCGCCCGGCCGTGGCTTGCACTTAGCCGCCCTCCTTCGATCAGGTCGAGCACTTCGTTCGGAAGGTTCAAAAGGCGAAGCGATGTCGCGATCAAGGACCGTTCCTTGCCGACCCGCTCGGCGATCATCTCCTGCGTCAACCCGAGAATGTCAGTAAGCTTTCGAAATGCCCGGGCCTCTTCGACCGGGTTAAGTTCTTCTCGCTGAATGTTTTCGATCAAGGCAAGCTCAAGAAGCTTTTCGTCCGGTACATCGCGGACGACCACGGGTATCCGCCGCAAACCGGCCCGCTGCGCTGCACGCCAACGCCGTTCGCCCGCGACTATTTGATATCGACTTCCGACCTTTCGGACAACGATGGGCTGGACGATACCGTTGGATGATATCGACTGGGCGAGTTGGTCGAGCCCGACATCGTCAAATCGCGTACGCGGCTGCTCCGAATTCGGCTCGATCTCGTCCAAACCAAGTTCAAGGACCGCATCTTTCGGACCATCGTCACCAAGCAAAGCGCTTAGGCCCCTTCCAAGCGACTGTCTAGCCATGCTCAATTACCTCCATTGCCAAGTTTTTGTAGGATTCAGCACCACGGGACCGCGGATCATAAAGTACGATCGGCTTTCCAAAGCTCGGCGCCTCGGCCAGCCGCACATTCCGCGGAATAACGGTCTGAAAAACCTGCGAGCCATAGAAATCTCGAAGGTCCTTGGCAACCGCCGCCGAGAGATTCGTACGCTCATCGTACATCGTCAGCAAAAGCCCTTCTATGGTCAGAGATGGGTTCAGTTCACGCTTTAGCCTTGCAAGTGTTTCGAACAACTCGGAAACGCCTTCAAGGGCGAAATACTCACACTGAACCGGTACAATAAGTGAATCGGCGGCCGTAAGTCCATTAACCGTAAGAATTCCAAGCGACGGTGGGCAGTCGATCACGATAAAGTGGAAATATTCGCGTATATCGTGGAGTACTTTTCGAAGCCGCTTCGCTCGGTCTTCAGATTCGGTCAACTCAATTTCAAGGCCCGCAAGGTTCTTATCCGATGGAAGGACCCACATGGTCGCGATCTCGGTCGAAAGTACAACGTCGCGGACCGGAGTCCCATCGATCAGGCTATGATATAGGTTCTTGCGTTGCCCTGACCTCGTGATACCGGCACCGGACGCAGCATTCCCTTGCGGATCGGCATCGACCAGCAAGACCTTCCTGTTCTCCAATGCGAGCGCCGCCGCAAGGTTGATGGCGGTCGTGGTCTTCCCAACGCCGCCTTTTTGATTTGCGACTGCGATTATCCTGCCCATACTCCTGCTAAAAGGATAAAGTTAGCACACGACGCGGCGGGAAAAGAAAGCGGTGGGACCGGAAAATTGTGGTACGTACCACATTCCTTGCCAGTGATCGGTGTGGTACGTACCACAACTGCGATCAGTGAATAGAAGAAACCTTTAATTTTGTGCCCCGTTCTCAGGAACTTTGGCGGACAGATGAACAAGTACCGACGAGATAGCCGCTGGTGTCAGGCCAGCGATCTTCCGAACCTGCGCAAATGTCCGTGGCCGGGCCCTTTCAAGACGCTCGACCATTTCATTTGAAAGGCCGCCGATCACACTGAAGGCGAAAGATTCGGGTACTTTGAGTGAATCGTGATGGTTTACTCGCTCGTTCGCAAGCTTTTGTTTGTCGATGTAACCGCTATAGAGCGAATCCGCGAGCGCCGTCTCAAGGTCGGCAAGGCTGATCTCCTTTTGTATCGTATCAGGCAGAAGCCGACGAACCAGATCAGGATCAACACCTTGCCGCATTGCGAGCTGCGAAAGCGTGAACGAGTCACCCATATCACATCCGAGCAATTGCGATATTCCGGCGTACTCAGCCGAAGACCTTTTGAACCGGGTTTCATCGAGGAGATTCCGTAACCGCGCGATCCTGTCGCGTTTCGAATTGAACCGCTCCCAATCCGCATCGCCCACCAAACCTATCTCACGTCCTTTTGGCGAAAGTCGCCGGTCCGCATTATCGTGGCGGAGCGTCAGGCGAGCTTCGGCCCGCGAAGTAAATAGCCTGTACGGTTCATCCACACCGTGCTGAATAAGGTCATCGGCAAGCACGCCGATGTATGCCTCGTCGCGAGCGAGCGTAAACGGCTTTCTACCCTCGGTCGCCAAAGCGGCGTTCACGCCGGCCAGGAAACCCTGGCACGCGGCCTCTTCATAACCCGTCGTACCGTTGATCTGCCCGGCCAGAAATAGGCCGTCCATGCGAGTTGTCGCCATCGTTGGCCGGAGCTCACGCGGATCAACGAAATCATATTCAATCGCATAGCCGGGGCGAATGATCTGGACGCTGCCAAAGCCTTCGATCATCCGCAGAAGTTCAAGCTGCAATGCAGATGGAAGTGACGTTGAGAAGCCGTTCAGATAGACCTCATGCGTGTTATGTCCTTCAGGCTCAAGAAATAGCTGATGCCGATCCTTGTCGGCGAACTTGACGACCTTGTCTTCTATCGACGGACAATAGCGCGGCCCGATACCTTTGATCTTGCCCGAATATAGCGGCGATTGGTGAAGGTTGTCGCGGATCGCTTGATGGAGCCGGTCGCTTGTAAATCCGATGTAGCACTCGATCTGCGGTTGTTCTATCTTTTCAGTCGCGAACGAAAAAGGTACCGGCAGTTCATCAGGCGGCTGCCGTTCGAAGGCGTCCCAATCGATCGTTCGCCCGTCAAGCCGCGGCGGCGTACCGGTTTTTAGTCGGCCAACCGGAAATCCCAGCCTTTTCAGGTCTTCGGCCAGTTCGATCGACGCCGGCTCACCCGCACGGCCTGCCGAAAATGTTGTTCGTCCCGTATGGATCGTTCCATTCAGAAATGTTCCAGTTGCCACGACGACGGCTTTAGCCGCAAAACGCCGGGTGTCCTGGAGTTCGACACCTATAACACTTTTACCCTCAACAATTAGCCTTACAACGACACCCTGCCGCAAATGCAGGTTCGGCGTTGCCTCCAGCACTCGGCGCATTTCGGTGCGATAGAGGCTTCGGTCGGCTTGTGCCCTTGGAGACTGAACGGCCGGGCCACGGGATCGGTTCAGCAGGCGAAATTGGATCCCAGTTCGATCGATGACCCGGCCCATGATACCGCCGAGCGCGTCTATCTCTCTGACAACATGGCCTTTAGCGATCCCACCGACGGCCGGATTACACGACATCTGGCCGATCAGATCCAGATTGATGGTTACAAGCGCTGTCTCGGCACCAAGGCGCGCCGAAGCCGAGGCGGCTTCGCAGCCCGCATGCCCCGCACCGATCACAATTACGTCAAAACTCTCGTCAAACACAAGCTAACTGTCGATACCAACCAGCGGTATCAGACTCCTTTTACTACGTCGATATATTCGGAAATCGCTGTCGAATGTAAAGACCGACGCGTCGAAGATCTCGCTCATTCTGACCAGGCACGCGTCGGCCAGCGACATCGGCACTAATTCATACTTTTTCATCAATCTGGCCACCGCCTCAAAATCGAGCGACATTTGGAATTCCAAAGCAAGGATCCCGTCCTTTATCAAACCCATGACACAACCGCTGCCTATGCCGGCGCTGTTGAGAAGAAAACAAGTCTCAGCCAACACGGCTTCGCAAGTATAAAAGGGCTTTGGAAGGGTAGTAAAAAGGCGGCTCGCGATGGCGTGCCATTGGTCCCGGCGATCGAGCATGCCAAAGATCGCTCCGGTATCAACGATGATCCTCATTATCGGCCAAATCCTTCCAAAAACTTCCTATTCGTCGACCTATCGGGACCGAGCGAAACACAGCCGATGTATTTCTTCAAGGCCGCATTCAATTTCTCCTGCATTTGCGCATTCGTCGGTTTGGGACGCCCATTTTTCCGGCCGTTGAGGGCCTTGAGATCACTTTCCCGGATCAAAAAGCGGTTCCCGATCTTCTCCGCCCGCAAGCGCCCGGACGCGATCAACGCCTGAACGCGCCGAACGCTGATGCGTAATTTTTCTGCCGCCTCACTTGTGCTGATCAAACCGTTCACAATTCGGAGCATAGCAGAGAATAAACTATTCGTCAACGCGAATAGTTTGTTGCCGGCCACCTGCCCTTCAAGACTGTTACCGGGTCGGTGATCGACTGGAACCGTGCAAGCCTTACGCGGTCCATATTCTTGAACGAAACTATCGGCATTATTCCGTATTCCATCAGCGCCTCGGCGGCATTCTGGCTTAGCTGTACTTCGGCGCACGATTGATAAACCGTTTGTCCCGCCTTCTTGTACATGTGCAGCGGAAGGCCATCGAGGTCCTGGATGAACCGCTGTCCAAATTCCCATTCGAACTCGCGAAAGGTCTGCGTTAACAATGCCGCTGCCGAAAAGCATCCGTTCGCCCAAAGGTAATCGTCGTGCCTAAAGTCGTCAGTAAACTCTTCAAATGAAAAGGCTTCCGCTGGTTCCGTTGCGCTACCATACGGAAGCCGGACAAGAAATCGCGGCATCGTCAGGCCGAGATATTGGGCTTCGGCGAGCCCGCGAAGCGTGGCCCACAGCTTTCCTTCGTCTGACGCCGCGGAAAGCTCCCAGTCCGCCTCATCCGGATGATCCGCGAGCGAGGCTACTCCGATGACCTCCGGACGAATGTGCGAAATGAAGGGTGCCCGAACAGATGCCCCGATCTTCGCCATTCTTATAAGGGTCGCAACATCATCAACATCGGGCAGAAACGCAAAGTTTCCCACCGTGGCCGCCCATGGTTCTGAGTCTTGCCCATTGATCAGCACCTTTTGGATCGAGCTTTGCGAGTCGCCCGATCTAAGATCGGCCGCAAGCTCTTCCTTTGTAATATCCAAAACGAATATCTTCAGGTCCGAGGCGGTTTCTGTCCGGCGAACGAGAAAAAAGAGGCCGCGCCATGCCGATTCGAGCAGTTGAAAACGCCGGTCGTGAAGGATCGAACGCATCACTCCGCTGATGGCATCGTCCACCGCGGCGACCATTGCCGATTGTTCGTTCTCATCGACGGCGACAAGGTGCGGGCGAACGATCTCGCCGACCAATTTTGACAGATCGGCGGAAACCGAGGCCTTTGGAGCAACTGCGCCGCCATCGGGCTTGGAAAGGATCGCATCCAACAGATCGTCTGCGGCGGGCGGCGGAGCCACCGGCGATTCGGCCTTTTCTTCCACAACCTCGCCTTTCGACCATTCGCGAACTTCGCGGGCGGCAAAGTTGAAGGTGTCAGAGTTTCGGAGCCGCTTTCTAAGATCGCGCAATTCGGCGAAAACCGGTACGCGCTTATAGATCTCGTCCGGATGGAAATCCTCAAGTGAGCGAAATTCCAACTCGATCCGGCTGCCTCCGAGCTCCAGGCCAAGCTCTACTCCGAGGCCATTCAAAACGTCGTCAAAGTTGTCTCGGTCTATTTCGAGCGGCCGCCGCCGGTCGAGATCGCGTTTGGTTCCATCGGCCGTCCAATCACCGAGAACAAGCAAATGAAACGGCCGGTCTTCCACAACGCCTGACTTTTCGGATTCGAGCGTAAACTCGGCTTCCAGATCCGGATCTTTTGGGAACATTTGTCGCCACCTCCTGGTTGATTAACATTGTATTTCGAAATCGGCCCCGCGCCTAAACCGCCTCATGACCATCGCAACGAGTAAAGGCATTCAACGGATGGAGAACGCACGTTCATTTCGTGTAGAATGCACCTAATTCAACGCTATGGATCACAGGTCGGTCATAAACACGGATGGCCAAGCTCCGAGCTTTGCCAAAAGGCAAGGTGTGCTGCTTCGTTTGATCCGCGCTGCCAAACCGATCACGCGGGCCGACCTGGCGCTGCGGCTCGGTGTTAACAAGAGTGTCGTCGCCGAACACTTAAGGCCCCTGACCTCGGCCGGCATCATTAGGGAAGCGGTACACGACGGTACCGCAACGGGCCGAAGGACCCGTGCGATCTCGTTCTCTGACGGCCAGGACTACTTCATTGGTTTGAATCTCGGTGTCCGAAGCTCTCAGGTCGGTGTCGCTACACTCGACGGCGAGATATCCGAGGAAATAGACTTCGAAACGCCTTCCTCAGCGGACTTGGCGCTGCGAATGGCCCGCGACCGGATCCACGAGATCTGCAAGAACAATTCTGGCCGTCGTCTGCGAACGATCGGCGTGAGCGTACCGGGCATGATCGATCCTTCCGGGCGCGATCTCATTTTCGCACCAAACCTCGGCTGGAAGAATGTAAAGATCGCCGATTCTCTGGCGATCGACCCGCAGGTCAAGGTCGTGGTTGAGAACGCTTCGACAGCGGCGGCCTTGTACGAGGCGCGCGTCCGGATCGGGCAAGGCGAGCATCCGTCAACCACGAACTTTATCCTCGTTCGCTCCGGTACTGGTATCGGCGTCGGCCTTGTCATCGGCGGTGAGGTATTTCGCGGCGGAGGTATTGGTACCGGGATCGCGGGCGAATTTGGCCACATGACCATCGTGGCAGGCGGAAAGCCGTGCGTTTGCGGCAATCGCGGGTGTTGGGAAAAGTACGCATCTGCGGCATCCGCTGCCTCGCTATACCTTGGCGACCGGCCACCGGCCCGTGGCGAAAGCGTGCCGCGATTTGTCGAGATCGTCAGCAAGGCCGAGAACGGCGATAACCGCTCACGCCGGACGCTCGAAAAGATCGGCGATCATCTCGGCATCGGTATTGCGAACGTCATCATGGGCATGGGGATCGTACGGGTCATCATCAGCGGCCGGCTTGTTCATGGTTGGAAATTCATTAAGCAGCCAATGAACGAGGCCATCCGACGAAGCATTATTGGAAATGTCGCCGGATGGTCGGTCGAGGCGGGCGAACCCGTCGGCTCGGCCATCGGCGGAGCTCTCGAGGTCGCGGTTGAAGAGTTTTTGAGTGCGGTCTAATAACTCCAGGTTAACCGGTTGCCGGATCGCCAACCAGCGGATAAACACCACCAAACGCCTGTGGCTTTCCACATTGTCCGGCGTCACCGACTGAACTACTCTCTACTATCGGAGTGCGTTACGATCCGGCGTCATTCCGGTGCCATTTGTTATAATCCGAGCCGAACGGCCGCAAATTATGTCCATCCTGATCGCAGAAGATAACGAAGCACAACGGCGATACGTGATGGATCTGTTGGCAAAGGAGTTTCCCGGTAACGAACCGTTCTTTGAGGCAAGTGACGGCGAGGCGGCAGCGAATCTTGCCCTCGAGCATCGCCCAACGCTGTCGATTCTCGACATTCAGATGCCGAAGCTTTCGGGTGTCAAGGCCGCGCGCGCGATCTGGAAAGATTTTCCGGCTGCCCGCATTATCTTTTGGACGCAGTTCCCACACGAGATCTATATCAACGAGATACGCAAGATCGTCCGCTCGACCGACCCGCCGCCAACTTACGGCTTTATCCACAAGAACAATCCTGAGTCGCGCTTTCTCCGTTTTGTCGCCGCTGTGCTCGAAGACGGCGCGGACATGATCGATCCGGCGTTCAAGGATTCATTCCAACGTCCGCTGCTGACCGAGTTTGAGGCCGAGGCGTTGCGGTATCTCGCACTCGGTTTGTCGAATTGGGCCATCGCCCGTAAATGCAGCCTCAGCCAACGTGGTGTTGAAAGCCGGTTGGCAACACTCTACGAAAAACTCTTTACCGAATCCGCGATCGGTACGGAGTTCGAGTCATACGAGAAATTGGCGTACAACACACGTACACGGGCGTTCTTTGAGGCGTTGCGCCGAGGGCTAATAAACAGGGAAGAACTTGATCTGGCCGAGCAGGAGCTTGAGAAATGGTTCGGGCGCGACCGGGAACGATTTCTCAGATCGCCAAAATAATGGAGAAGCGCGCCGTCATCTTGGCCAGGGTTTATCCGGCGGCCGCCGCATGCGTGACGCTGATCGCCCTGGCCGTTGTTTCACACCTTGCCCAGAATTCCCAGCCGGTGCCGAGCCCGTCCGCTTCCGGCTCGCCCACTGCTTCGGCAACGCCGCCCGCGCGTACGCCTTCGCCAACGCCGCTTCCCGCCGTAAAGAATTTTCATCAATGGGGATCGGTCACCGTTTTTAACGGCCTCCCATCCGACAGCGTCCGCGCCGTTGCCCAAACACAGGACGGCGTGATGTGGTTCGGCACTGATAACGGCTTGGCACGTTTTGACGGGCGCAGGATACAAAAATTCACTTTTGGCAGCCCCGATGCCGATCAGATCTTGTCGATGGAGGCTGCGCCCGGAGGTGAACTCTTTATCGGTACTCACAGCGGCGCCTTTGTCCGCACGGATGATCGTTTCGTGCCGGTCAATGGTACGCAGAAGGTCGGGGTGACAGCGATCCTCTCGGGTATAGAAACCTTTATCGGTACTGACTCAGGGTTCGTTATGCTCCTAACGCGCGACGGCGATGGAACTTATCGGGCTGAAAACGCTCACCCAGATCCGATCCGATCCGATGACGGCAGCCCACTGGGCATAACAAACCTTCTCAAAGTTGACGAAGGCGTGATCGCCGCAACCTCGGGCCGTGGCGTTTTCTTGGTTAGCAACGGTCAGGTCTCAGAATTTCACACGTCTCCGCGGCCGATATTCGTCAATTCTGTCGCCAAAAATGCGGACGGCGAAATATCACTAGGGACCGAAGCGACAAAGGGCGTTAGCGGTGTGTTCACAGCCGTAAAGGACGGACGTGCGTCGCGAATAGTGGCGCCAACTGACGATGTCACTGCCCTCGGATCGAACAAGGACGGGCTGTGGGCCGGAACGGAAAAGAACGGGCTGTTTCACATATCGGACGGCAAGCTAAAGAAAAACTACACCTTCGAGAACACGTCGGGAGGCCTCCGGTCGGACACGATCTACACGCTCTTTACCGACCGTGAAGGTGTTCTTTGGATCGGCACCAATCGCGGCGTTAGCCGTTTCGACCCTCTTGGCCCGTTCCAACAAACGGTTTCAGATATCGCGAACAGCAACTTTATCCGAACCTTGTTCCGCACGGCCGGCGGCACCATCTATGCCGGATCGAATCGTGGGCTTTTTGTTCGGCGCGACGATAAATGGGAGCCTGTCACCTCATATTCTAATCGTCCGATCTTCGCATTGGCCGAGGATGCGAGCGGAAGGCTGATCGTCGGGGCGAGCGAACGTATCGGCCAAACCACCGGTGACGTGCGTGGTTACGCAAAACTTCGGGGCATAAACTATGCAGCTATCGACGGCGTGGGCCTCGCCCAAATAGATCGCGGGCAATACACGATCAGGTACACCGAAGCAGCTATCAGTGCGATCGGAACGGTTGGAGACAGGCTTTGGATCGGAACCAAAGGAAAGGGGCTGTTCAGCTTCGATGGCCGCGACGTCAAGCTCGAGATATCGTCCGATATCCTGGGGATCGGCATTACCCGCCGTATCGTCAGCGGCCCTGACGGCGCTGTTTGGGTCGCTGGCGAGCACGGTGTTTTTCGGATCAGTAATGGACAGCCGGAGAGGATGATCGATGCCGAGGACGTTCGCGATGTGCTCGTTGGCGGCAATGATGTTTGGGCGGCGACCACAACGCGCGGCCTGGTCCACGCACGGCACACTGAACAATTCGGCTGGCTTGTCACATCGATCGGGTTCGAACAAGGCCTTCCGTCAGAAAAGGCGTTCTCGATACTGCCGCTTGAGGACGGGCTGATGATCGCGACGAACCGCGGTGTGGTCAGTTACGAACCGGGCAGAATCGAGCCGAAATTGATCGTCACGCGCCTTCTAAGCCAGCGGATCCATGACCTCGCGGAGGTCCGTTCAAAGATCGCTCTCGACTATCCCCAGAACTCGCTTCTTGTCGAGGTCGCTGGCCAAAGCAGCCGGACCTTCCCGGAAGAGTTCCAGTATGCCTTCGTGTTAAAGAACGCTAACGGCGATGTCATCGAGAACCATGTTTCCGGTGATAGCCAGTTCTCGCCATCCGGGCTGAAACCTGGCGACTATACTATCGAAACAACGGCATTCAACCGCGACCTACTTGCCTCCCAGCCGTTGGTCCTTCATTTTTCTGTGGCCAAGGCGCCATTTCCCTGGACGGCGACCGCTCTTGGCATACTCCTCGCGATCGCCGTGATCGCGCTCATTTGGGCGATCATCGAACGCCGCCGGATCGTTTTCCGTAATCGCGAACTGGCCGCCGCCCGGTTCGACCTGGCCCACGAGGCCGAACGCGAACGCCGCCGCATCGCCCGCGATCTTCACGACCAGACACTTGCCGACCTTCGCGACCTGATGATGAAAAGCGACAAGACGCTTCCACCCGGAACCGGCTTTCGCGAAGATATCGAGTCGATCTCGACCGAGATCCGCCGAATATGCGAAGACCTCAGTCCGTCTGTCCTCGAGAACGTCGGCTTCATCGCATCGCTGGAATTTCTCCTCGGCCATACTATCGATAATTATCGATTCCACGCAGACGGAGTTGACGATGAGCAGTTAAAATTTCCCGTAAATGTTCAGCTTCAGATCTATCGGATCGCGCAGGAGGTTCTGACGAACATCAGACGCTACGCTGATGCAACTGTCGTCGAGATGGATGTCGCACTGGCCGAAGGCGCTACATTTCGTTTGGCCATCGTTAATGACGGAAAACCATTCACGCCCGATGAACACACGCCTCGCGGCCGGGGTATCGCCGGAATCCGATCGCGCGCTGAATTGATCCGCGCGGCCGTCATATGGGACGAGACAGAACACGGCCGGCCTCGCTTTCAATTGACACTGAATACATCTTAGCCCGCCCAAAGCAGCACCGCTCTGTGCTTCATCGCAATGGATGTACCGATCTACAATTGGGTTGAATATGAACAGGTTGCCGATACAATGTTCGGATATCAAGGATCCGGAAATTAGCTCGGTTCGTAGGAGTGGCGAAGTTCGATTGTCTTTTTGCGCTGAAGTTGAATTGACTCATGAAAGCGGCATGGTATGAAAAGCAAGGTGCGGCCCACGACGTGCTGACGATCGGCGAGATGGATGACCCGCTGCCGAAGACCGGCGAGGTTCGGATAAAGATCGCCGCCTCGGGCATCAATCCGGGCGATGTAAAGAAGCGTCAGAACGCATACGGATATGGAATGCCGTTTCCAAGGATCATTCCTCACAGCGACGGAGCCGGAACGATCGATGCGGTTGGCGACGGCGTTTCGAAAGAATGGGTCGGACGGCGCGTTTGGTGTTACGGAGCGCAAACTTACCGCCCGCATGGCACGGCCGCCGAATACACGGTTGTTCCATTGGCCCAGGCAGTTCTGCTACCGGCCGTCGTTTCGTTCGAACAAGGCGCGTCTCTCGGGATACCAGTTATTACGGCCCATCGCTCTGTTCATGTCGCAGGTCCGGTCGAAGGAAAGACTGTTTTGGTCCAGGGCGGTGCCGGAGCGGTTGGCGGAACCGCTGTCCAACTTGCGCACCGTTCGGGAGCTCGCGTTATCGCCACTGTTCGATCTGAGGGTGATATTGAGACCGCAATGCGAATGGGGGCGGATGAGGTCGTCGTTTCGAATGAAACGTTTGTGGAACGGATCAAGGCTTTAGCGCCCAACGGAGTTGACCACATCGTCGAGGTCGCGTTTGACGCAAACATCGATCGTGATGTTGAAATACTGGCGCAAGGAGGTTCCATCGCCACTTACGCAACACACGAGCCCAAGCCGGAGGTCCCTGTGTGGCTGCTGGTTTTCAGTAACGCTCGGCTTTTCTTCGTCGGCAGCGATGATGTCCCCGCAGAGGCGAAGATCGAAGCCGCTCACGCAATCAATCAGGCCTTTGAGGCAGGATGGAAAGGACTCGATATTGCCGAAACATTTCCGTTAGACGACATCGCTAAAGCCCACGAAGCGGTCGAACAGCCGGGGAAACACGGCCGCGCCATCATCACTCTGTAGTCACGAGCAAAATTGCTTCCCACTACAAACCGTAAGGGCTACAATTGGATTCAATATGGACGGTGGCGAGTTTGTTTTCTATCCATCCGACCATCCGTAAGCAATTTTGTTTGCTAACTGAACACGTTTCAAATTGTCACGACGAACCTTCAAGGTTGACATGATTTCCGCTCTCGGCGGTAATATTCACCTGGTTCGCGTTGTTTATGGTCACAGGTGCGTACCGCCTCAGATCGCGAACTTGTATTAGCGTTCGCATATAGATCCGGTTCCACCTGTCCGCCATCTGAACCGCCTGTTCAAGGGCTTCCGCCTCTGATATCGTCGGCCGGGTCCAATAACCGTCATCGTAGCCGCTCGCACGGTAAATGAACTCAACCTGATCATCCAAGTATTCAAAAGGCTTTACGGGATCATCCCACCGTCCGTGTAGAACGTCTCGTCAACCGTCCTCTGAGAGATACAACAGAGATACAAAAAATTGCAAACCAAATCGAACCAGCGACAAATTTCGGGAATTACATCGACGCCCGTAAAGACTGATTACACGGGATTTACTGTTAGGATATTTGTAGATCGTTATCGATAGTTTGTGCCTATCACTTTCCGATACAGAAAGTTGAAAAGATGCGGGTGAGCATGTCTTCGGTCGTTGTTTCGCCCGTGATCTGGCCGAGGTAGCGAAGTGCATTGTGGAGTCCGATCAGGGTGATCTCCTCGCTCGCCTTTTGGTCGAGAAGGCCGATGGACGACAGTATCTCGTCCCGTGAGCGCGCAAGCAAATCGTGGTGGCGCGCGTCGGTGACCAGAAAACCGCTGTCCGATGTCTCGTGCGAAACGAACGGGTGGACGATGGCGTGCTTCAGTTCTTCCAGACCGCTGGATGTTCTTGCGGATACTGGAATGATCTCAACCTCGCGTGACGGTGCGGAGTTGCGAATCTGTTCCATCATTTCGCGGCCAACCGTGGCCTTGTCGATCTTGTTGATCGCGACGACAATTGTCAGCCCTTTTACGGCCTCGAGCACGTCAATATCTTCCGGTGACAACGGTTCCGAGGCATCGAGTACAACAACGACCAGGTCGGCATCGGCCACGGCCCGCCTCGTGCGTTCGACGCCTATGCTTTCAACGGTATCCGCTGTCTCGCGTAGGCCCGCCGTGTCGGTAAGCACGACCGGAATTCCGTGCACGACAAAGCTCTCGTTTATTTGATCCCGTGTTGTCCCGGCGATCTCGGTCACAATCGCTCGGTCAGTCCCGAGAAGGGCATTGAATAGGCTCGACTTGCCAACATTCGGACGGCCCGCAAGCGTAACGCATAGGCCTTCTCTTAGCAGGCGGCCCGCTTTGAACGTCGCGGCCATTTCACCGACGTCATTTGCGACCTCCGTCAATTGCTCGCGAAGCCGTGCGGTCTGCGTTTCTGGAAGATCGTCCTCGACAAACTCGAGCGCGGATTCGAGAATGACGATCGCGTCAAGAAGGCGGTCCTTGATCGGCTTAAGGCGATTTGAAAACTCTCCCCGCATCTGCCGAACGGCTTGGCGTGCCGATGCCGTGGTACGCGCGTCGATCAGGTCGCGGATCGCCTCAGCCTCCGACAGATCCATTCTTCCGTTCGCCAGAGCGCGCAGCGTAAATTCTCCCGGTTCGGCCAGCCGACAGCCTGACGCGAGGCAAAGATCGATCACTTGCCGCAAAAGCACGGGCGAACCATGACAACTAAGCTCGATGACATCTTCTCCGGTAAACGAATGTGGAGCCTTGAAGTAAGTGATCAGGGCCTTGTCAATGACCGTTTTGTCCGCCGGATCGACGATGTCGAGGAGGGTAACCCTTCGCGGCTCAAGGTTCAGCGATCCACATCCCGTGAGGTTTTGGGCGACGGAACACGCATCGTCTCCGCTCAGGCGCACAACGCCGATACCACTTCGGCCCGCAGCTGTAGCTAGTGCAACGATCGTTTGCGGCATGCTCATTTCGGCGTATTATACTACCCGTCACTCGGTCGTAAACAATTCTTGTCAGAGGTACTTATGAAACGTCTCATTGCGCTTGCTGTTCTTACAATCGCCCTTGTCGCTTCGGTATTTGGCCAAAATAGGCCCAGGAGCTTCGCGTATGGCTCGAACTCGTCAGCCGGGCACACTTTCGTTCACGATGGCGTCAAACTCTACTACGAGGTCTACGGACAGGGTGCCCCGATGCTCGTTATTCACGGCAATGGCGGCAGTATTCTGGATATGCGACGCCAGATAGAGTTTTTCCGAAAACGGTATCGCGTAATAGCAATGGACAGCCGCGATCAGGGTCGTTCGAGCGATTCGCCCGACAAACTGACCTACGAGAAGATGGCAGACGATCTTGCCGCACTGCTCGACCATCTGAAAACCGGCCCGGTCTATGTAATTGGCTGGAGTGACGGCGGTATCGAGGCGCTGCTTCTTGCGATCCGCCACCCGGAGAAGGTGAAAAAGCTCGCGGCGATGGCGGCGAATCTGAACCCGTCCGACAAAGCCCTAAGGCCAGAAGCGCTTGAGTTCATCAGATCTTCTGTTAAGGCGATCTCACCCGAGCAACTAGCCACGCGGCAAGGAAAACGCGAGGCAAAGGTAACCGAGATGATGCTCAGCGAGCCTAATATCAGCCTTGATGAATTAGCGTCGATCACTGCCCCAACCCTTATCCTCGCGGGCGATCATGACGTGATCGACGCTCATCATACCGTCGACATCTTTCAGAGCATACCAAATGCTCAGTTGGCGATCTTTCCAAATGCGACCCATACCATCCCGTATGACGATCCGGCCCGTTTCAACGGGACGATAGAGCGTTTCTTTCGACAGCCGTTCGTAAAGATCGACCGTATCAATGACCTGATCAAAGCGTTAACAAAACTGAGAAGCGGGCACTAACTATCGCAGCCGCACTTGCAGGCGGCGGTCGCGGCCGTCGCCGACGGATTCGCTGGTCAAGTCGTCCTCGGCCTGGAGGGTCGTGTGGATGATACGACGTTCGGTCGAGTTGAGGACGCCGAAGGTGAAGGGACGTCCGCTCTTACGGACCTGGTCGCCCGCAAATCGGGCCATCGCCTGAAGTTCTTTCTTACGCGTCTGCCGGTAGCCGTCCGCATCAACAATGAAGCGGTGTTCGCGGTTGAGTTGGCGGCCGTAGATCTGAAAAAGGAGCGTTTCGAAGGCATCGAGCAGTTCGCCGTTCTCGGCGTGTGCGAAATGCGAATCCTCACCGTGCAGATCCAGCATGCATCCCTCGTCCGTCATTTCCGCTGATACCCTCAGCTCAAGGCCCAGGCCGTCAACCAGCTCGGAAAGAAATTTTTCGGCATTTTCGCAAGTTTCCGTCATATCTGTTGGAGCTCGGGCACTCTTTTCCGCATGAGGGCAAAGCCCGAAAATGGTCTATCTCCGTCGAACGACTTACGGATAGTTTCCTTATTATGCGGTGCGGACAGGAGTGTCTGCTTTCCGCACCTTTTTTGCATTCTTCGGCACTGTGTCGACTATCTCAGCTGCCGGCGGTTCGTTGGTCTTGTTCCAACTGTTGATCAGCATCTGCTGCCCGAAGCTTACTATATTGCCGAAGAACCAGTAGAGCAGCAAACCAGCCGGCGCGGTCCACATTATCCAAAGCATCATCACAGGCATCAGATAGGTCATCATCTTTTGCTGCATTTGCTGCTCGGGCGTGACTGCGGCGGCCGTTGGGGTGAACTTCATCGAAAGGACCATCGAGACCGCAAAACCAAATTCCAGAATGTGCCACGGGTCAGCGGCCGAAAGGTCCGGGATCCACAGGAACGACGCCTGCCGAGCATCAAGCGCGATCGTGATCGAGGTATAGAACGCGTACAGCAACGGGAACTGTAGAAGCATCGGGAGGCATCCGCCGATCGGCAATGCGTCCTTTGTCATCTTCAACTGCTGCATTTGCAACTCGCGCATCCGCGGGTCATCTGTCGGTACACCTTTGTTCTGAAGCGCTTTGATCTTGTCCTGAAGCTCCTTCATCTTCGGAGCGTTCGCCGACGCTTTCTTGAACGATTTCGACTGCTTCCAGCGCAGCGGGAAAAGCAGCGAATAGAACAGGAACGTGAAGATTATGATCGCGACCCCGTAGTTCGACGTGATCGTGTTAAAGAAATGCAGCGCGTGCAGGATCGGGATCGAAAGCGGTTTCACGAAGAACCGCAGAAAGCTGTAGTTACTGAAATTGATCAAGTTGACCAGATCGATCTCGCGCCCCATCGAGGCGCTGAGAGGATCGGTCAGGCTCGAAACCAGGAAATAATCCTTTGTTCCGGTGTAGATCTTCGTGACGGTTCCGTCGGTCGTCACCGGTACGAATGCTGTAACAAGATGACGGGTTTCCTTCGTTTCCGGGCTGCGGATAACCCACCGCCAAATACTCGGAAAGAACGGCTGAGTTTGAACGTCGTATTTGAAGGCTTTGTACTCAATGTTCTGCTGCGGCGTTGCTGGAATTGCCGCCATCGCAAAATAGCCGTCACCCACGCCGGCCCAATCCACACTGCCCGCATCCGAGAGCGATGCCTGGTTATTCGCATCAAAGGTAAACGAATAACCGCCCTGATGCCGGGTGATCTCACCATTGACGATCGCAACTGTTTCCGATTCGATGTGATAAAAGGTGTGATGATTGATGGCGTGGTCGCCGATGCTGGCCCCGATCGCAAGGCGGGTATCAGGAACCGGTTGGCCATTCTGCTTCAGCGTGATAGCAAGGTCGGCAATATAACTGTCGCCGCGAAACGTGAACGACTTTTTCACTTCGGCACCGCTCGCGTCGGTCAGTGTGAATTCGATCTGCTTCTCCTGGCCTTCCGCTAAAGTTATCAC
>WBZY01000232.1_pt1 | contig 47108 bp, 34 predicted proteins | sample 5204191 | NCBI WGS metagenome assembly WBZY01 (sample SAMN12344363, study PRJNA552823) | activated sludge metagenome | biome: Activated sludge suspended growth; feature: Anammox Sidestream; material: Wastewater; isolation source: activated sludge from anammox sidestream of wastewater treatment...
TAATTAGTTTTTTGTGAAATGAAAACCCCGAAGGATTTTCGCCAAGCTAAGTGCTGCTTCGCTACGCTTCGCAGCACTTAGCTAATTTCTTACTTTAACCATTTACACAGAATTATTTACACTCCCTCATAGACTTCTGAATTATTATCGTTGTGTCACTCTTTTTAATTTAAAAACAAGATATTTCACTCCTGCCTTGCCGGCAGGCAGGTCGTTCAATACGACAAACTAAAATTTTTCAGAAGTCTCTTTTAATTATTCTGTTCTTTGAATAAACTCTTTGATCGTGCGATCATTTGTTGAGACAAGTTCCTGTGGTGTTCCCGTAAAATAAATTTTTCCATCGTGCATCATCGCTACACGATTCGCTACATTTTTCACACTGTACATATCGTGAGTAACAACAACAGACGTAACATTTAACTTATCAGTCAGATCCTTTATCAATTCATCTATTGAATCGGACATGATCGGATCCAATCCTGTGGTTGGTTCATCATAAAAAATATAATCCGGCTCTGTTATTAAAGCTCTTGCAAGACCAACTCTTTTTTTCATTCCGCCTGATAACTCTGCTGGTTTTAACTTTTGAACCCCTGTCATTCCAACCATTTCCAGTTTTTCAGAAACTTTTTTTTCCAATTCAGCAGTTGTAAACTTTCTCCCTGATTCTACCAATGGCAAAGCAATATTTTCCTCTACAGTCATCGAATCGAACAGAGCAGAACTCTGAAACAAGAATCCGAATCTGCTTCTTAAGGTGTAAAGTTCATTCAAGCTCATCTCATCAACTTTTCTGCCCTGGACTTTTACATATCCTTCATCAGGATAGAGCAGACCAACGATATGTTTTATCAATACACTTTTACCGCAACCGCTTCTGCCAATAATAACCAGAGTTTCGCCGGTACCAATATCCAGATCAACACCGCGAAGTACTTTGTTGCTTCCGAAAGATTTGTGAAGGTTTCGTATCTCAATCATAATTTTTTCCAGCACAAAGATAAGGTTTTATGACTAAAATAATTTGAAGAACGGTTAGCAATCTTCCTGCTGTCTTCATTAAATTTTAATCAGCTATTAATTTTTTTTGGAGAAATTTCCATGAAAACATCATCTTTAATAACAGTAATTTTTCTTTTTATCTCTTCCGCAGTTTCAGCGCAAACAAATTACCCATCATATTATGAACAGAATAAATTTAATCTGGCATCACCCGGCGCATTAAAATACGGTTTATACGGTTATGATAATCCTGCAATGCTTGCGCTTCAACCATCTATGGATCTTTACATTACATGGAATTCAAATAACAATTCACCTGACAATTTTAATAACTGGGGATTTTTCGCAGCCGTGCCCTACCTGGGATTTAGCATGGTAAATAACACTGCTGCTAACAGGAACTTTAATGATTTTAAAATATCTACAGGTTTCGGTGGGTCCGCTTTGGGAATCGGAGCAGGAATTGGTTGGGCAGCAGGTGATCTTTATAGTGTTAACAGAAGCACTTACTATTCAACCGGATTGTATTTTCGTCCGCTCCAGTATTTATCTATCGGGATAATTGGAAATTTTCCTACGGAAGGCAACGGAGAGGGAGTTCTTGATCTTGCTGTAAGACCACTTGGTAATGAAATTATAACTCTGTTTGGTGATTATTTATACCGGAATAACATGTACGCAGAAGAAAATAAATGGAGTGCGGGATTAATTGTTGAACCGGTTGATGGACTCCGTGCAAGCGTAAGATATTTTGAAAATGAAATTTTTGATATTGGCTTACATTTCAGTTTAGGAAATCTTGGCATCACTGCACAAACTCATTTGTCAGAAGATGGCAACGAATCATATCAAACCTATGGAGTACGAATTGGTGCTTATGATAGAACATTTATGTCTGCACTGAGCAAAAGTTCTGATTATGTACAATTTGATATGAAGGGAACAATAAAATACCAGAATTACAAATTCTTCGATGATTCAAAAACGCTGATTGATATTCTCGAACAGATTGAAGCCGCAAAAAAAGATCCATCAGTTTCAGGTATTGTATTGAACCTTTCGGATATTCGGGTAAATAGTGAAATGATCTGGGAGATTCGCGAAAAGCTGGAAGAATTCAAATCAGCAAACAAAAAAGTAGTTGTTTATTTTGATTACGCAGGAATAACTGAAATGTTTTTAGCTTCTGTTGCCGATAAGATTATTATTGATCCGATGGGAAGTATTCAATTGACAGGCATAATTAAAGGAAGACAGTATTACAAAGGAACTCTTGAGAAACTTGGGATCGGATTTACTGAACTTAGATATTTCAAATACAAATCTGCAGCAGAAACTTTTGCCAATGATAAAATGAGCGAGGCTGACAGAGAACAATATCAGAGGCTTGTTGATAATTATTATGAACTTTTCCGACAGGGAATTTCTGAAGAAAGAAATATTTCTCTGAAAGATTTTGATTCACTTGTTGATAATGAATATTTTATTTTGCCTGATAAAGCAGTTGAACTTGGTCTCGCAGATAATAAGGCGAGATGGGACAGCATCGAAGACATAATTGAAAGCTTTATGGGAGAAAAGAAAAATTTGGTTAATCCCGAATCACTTGTCGAGTTCAAACTTCCTGAAGATGATTACTGGGGGAAGAAACCAGAGATTGCAGTAATTTATGCAATAGGTGTCTGTGCAATGGATGAAGGAATAAAAGCAAGAACACTTGTGAAATTTGTAGAGGACGCAGTTGAGGAAAAAAATATCGAAGCAATTATTCTTCGCGTTGATTCTCCGGGCGGTGAAGCTCTTCCTTCAGATTTAATTGCCGAGGCTTTGAAAAAAGCAAAAGGAAAAAAACCAGTTATAGTTTCACAGGGATCTGTTGCAGCTTCAGGCGGTTACTGGTTATCTATGTATGGTGACAAAATATTTTCGTCACCTTTAACACTAACCGGTTCAATCGGAGTTATTGGTGCTTTCTTTTATAACAAATCTTTTAAAGAAGATCTTGGCATTAGTACAGATTATGTAAAAAGAGGAAAACATGCAGAACTTGGTTATGGAATGAGGTTCCCTATCTTCGGATTGACTATTCCCGATAGAAATTTTACGGATGAGGAGTTGTTGAAAACCGAATCCATCATCAAGACTTTTTATACAGATTTTGTAAACAAAGTTGCGACAGGAAGAAATATGTCCGTTGAAGACGTCGAAAAGATTGCACAAGGCAGAGTTTGGAGTGGAGAAGATGCACTTGCTAACGGACTTGTTGACCAGCTTGGTGGATTATCTGCTGCAATTGATCTTGCAGTTGAAGAAGCAGGACTAAAAAATAAAAAATATGAGATTGTTCAATATCCACCGGCAGAATGGTTCAATTTTGAAAGTTTCCTCCCGCAGTTATTCGGGATATCTGATCTTCAATTTGTTGATGATCCGTTTATCAACAATTTGAAGTTCCGACTAAAAAATAATGGCTATCCAATTCCGATTCTGCCGGTGAGCGAGATGGATTTGCTGGAGGAATAAATTTTTCCACAAAGCAATTGAGAATAAAAAGTTTAAAGAAGGTGAGACTTCTAAATTATTATGAATGTGTCACTCTGAATCCGGCAACTGCCGGATTTTTTAATTTAAAAACCAGATATTTCACTCCTGCCTTGCCGGCAGGCAGGTCGTTCAATATGACAAATTAGAATTTTTCAGAAGTCTCAAGAACTTAAAAAGTTTCAGGCAGCGTGTACTCCCGTCCTTTATTTTGTTCCTTCAGCCAGATCATTAAAGGATCAAAATAATTCAGTAATGGTTTTGCAGTCATTTCCGAACCAGTTGATTTTTTGAGCAGCTCTTTCCAATCAACAGTTGCTCCTTTCGAAAGAATATCCGATAACCACTTGCCGGTTTGTTTACTTCCATAATAGTTTGTTTGGTGAGCATTTTGCTTTAATATTTTTTCAGAAATGTAATCGTGAAACTGAAATAATAACACATTTGAAATTGCATAATCATAATACTGACCGGCATCATCATTAATATGAGTTTTCGTCGCAGCGTCACAATAGTTTTCACTTCGTTTATATGGTGGAATTATTCCCTGGTATTTTTTTACCAGTTCCCACCACTTTGCATTGTACTGATCTTCCGGAAGATTCTTTGCATAAAGTTCATATTCAAACTCAGTCATTACCCCCGCACTCCACGGTAGGAAAACAATATAATCAAGTGCTTCTCTCAGTAAAGATTGTGTTTCATCAATTTTAAAATCTTTATCCATCAATCCCATTCCCTTCAAGAACGGTGGTTGAAGAGAAGCTAGTCCAATCATTGAACCAATTGCTTCATGGAAACCGCGGTTGGCACCTTCCCGAAGAATGATCGGTACATCCGGATTTGAATAACTTATATAATAATAAATGTGCCCAAGTTCGTGCAGAGAAGTTGACCACCAATCGGTGTTAGGAATTACGCTCATAAGTGACCTTACATCTTTATCATAATCCATATGCCATGCAGATGCGTGTGTGTTCTTTTTATAGCCAGCATCAGGTGGGACAGGATACAAACTCGATAATTCCCAAAACGATTGCGGCAGATTCGGGAAACCAAGACTTACATAAAAATCCTCCCCTTTCTTCACAATCCATTCAGATGATTTTTTTTCTAATTGTTTATCTACATTCAATCCTTCAGCTTTGATAATTCCCTGCCAGTCTTGTCCCCAACGATTTGGAAGCCAGTGAGCCGGAAGCATTTCAGGAACTTCAGCATTATATTTTTCTGCAAGAGTATATCGTGCCCAGGTATGCAGCTCTCTATACAATGGCCATATATCTTTTATCATATTTTCACAGAGTTGATTCATTTCTTCAACGGTCATTCCATAATCAGAAACCTGGTACTGGAAGAAATCTTTGTATCCGAGTGCCTGAACTGTTTCGTTGCGTAATCTTTGAAGGTTTGCCAATCCATCTTTTAAACCTATCCCGACTTCTTTGCTGGCTTCCCAGACCTTTAATCGTTCAGCAAGATTAGTTTCATTAACTAACATATTATCTATTTGATTAGGAGTAATAGATTTTCCATCAAGTTTAAAATCAAATCCGAAGAGAATCTCAGTTTGTTTTGTACTTGCTACAATTTTTTCTTTAACTAATTCGCTCACGGTTTGCGGATTGCTTGCCGCAAGATATAATACTCTGTTTAATTGCCTGACCTGAAGATCTGTCAATTTATCTTTTTGTTTCAGATATTCAGTTGCCTTTTCAATATTTTCTTTGCTTCCTGTGAACATTGCATATTGTTCCTGAGCTTCCTGTGCTTTTTTTATTGTGATAGTATCGCCTTCAACTATATGTGTATTAAGCAGCCATTCGCCTTTATTCCATTCATACGAATATTTCTGAAATTCTTTATTGTAATTATCGAGATATGATTGAACTTCTTTTTGAAGTTCTGCTGAATCCGAGCAGCCTAAAAACAAAAGTATAGTTACCGAAATAAAAATTAAGAGATGTTTCATTTCATTCCTTTTTATTGCATGATGTATTATTTATTAAATATCTGTTTTATGTGATGATCCATATGATCAACATAATCTTTTATCAGGAAAAATAGCGTGTCAGCGTTTTCAAAAGGTTGCTCTGCTGTAATTTTCAAATTCAGTTTTTCATCCGGAGTATTTTTCAAAATGTTTAGAATATGCTCATTATAGATTTTCCAAAAATTTACTAATTGCCGGGTATCAATTTCGTTATACTTCTGAATTCTTACCCAATCATCCTGAAAATAACCCTCTACAAAATAAGGCTGGGGCATAAATTGAATTTTGATAAACCGAAGATGATTGTTCACGGCAGAATCAATGAGATGTCCGAGTAGTTCTTTCTTCGACCATTTATTTGATGCAGGTTTCTTTCTTAATTCTTCTTCTGAATATTTCAGAAATTTTTGTGATACTATGTTGATATTTTCCTGCAAACGATCAACAACTTTTTTCAGTTCTTCTTTCATTAAATCCTGTTTATTTAATAATTATAATTTTCTTGCAACAACAACTGCAGTTTTCATTGTTTCGACAACACCAGAGCCTTCGTTAATTGATTCGAGAAAGATTATGTAGATTCCAATTCTCAAAGCTTGACCATCATCCCCCATTCCATCAAAAATAATTGAGCCAGAAGAACCGCTTGCCTGGTTATTTGCGAGTGTTCTTACAAGTCTTCCTTTATTATCAAATATTTTTATACGAACCTGCGAAGTGACCTGAGTTAGTTTATAATTGATGATCATAAAATCTTCAAAGCCATCGTCATCAGGTGAAAACGGATTTGGAGATACAGAAATATTTGATGCAATATTTGGATTAACTGTGTAAATGCTGTTTTGCTTTCCGGGTGTTGCACCGATAACATCAACAGAACTGCTCCAGTTGTATGAATCATTTCCATCAAGATTAGGATTGATTCTTTCCAGAGAAATATTTTTTGTTAAAATGAAATTATCGTTCTGCCATTTATCGGAATACCTGACTGAGTCAATAACATTTCCTTTCACATCTTTAAGAAGTATTAATTCTCCGGTATTAACTAAACCGAGACTTGAAGTTCCGGCTTCAGTTAGTAAAACACTTTCATCAAGATCATATTTTAACTTCACCAATGAGTCAGCAGCAAGAATGAAGAAAGAGTTATCCGGAAGTATAAGCGGGGTTTGTGATAACTTAAAATAATTTCCGTTTTCATCTTCGATTTTCCACCCGCCCACGTTCAATGAATCTCCGCTTAAATTCAGAAACTCAACAAACTCTGAATTGTTCTCTCCCGGATCATACATAATTTCATTAATTACAAGATCGTTCCTTTGGTAATCAGGAACATTTTCAATAGAGTTGGATTCGCCGGGAGTACTTCCTTTAATACTGAGAGAAGTAGTCCAGTTTGTGCTGTCATTCGTTGATGCTTCAAAAGAAATTCTTTCGAGAGAAAGACCTCTCCCTCCACCCCATGATGAACGATAAAACAAGCTGTCAATAATTCCATTTCTGAAATCATAAATTACAATTCCATCTGAAGTATTTCCAAGAGAACCAAAATTTGTAAAGAAAACTTTTGCCGTTACTCCCGGATATGCTGAGTTGAAAGAAGTATCTTTTGCAATTATTATATATTCATCAGGCTGTAAGATATAATCTGTATTTGTTATAAAATTTTTTGTTGGAGTCGTGAGAACATCGCTAACAGACCAGTCCTTTATATTCAGAGTATCCTCAGAAACATTTACAATCTCAACCCATTCAGGCTTATTTGTTTCCGTATTGTACATAACTTCATTAATCAAAACGACATCTGCGGGGAAACCCGGTTCAACTGACTTCTCGTAATAATTGTTCAGCGTATCTTCATCTGCATAGAAAACAATTCGAACGGCAGAAAGAGTTTTCCTGCTGATATTCTGGATGGGAGAACCTGAAGAAATATTTATCGAATCACCAGCAGCGAGTGTTAATCCGGTTTGTATATCGAGCAGAAGATCAACTACATTATTTGTATCAGTATCAATATAAAATTCAACATCAAAATCAATTGCTGAGGATGATCCATTATTTTTTATAAAGGCTGATATTAATACATCTTCACCTTCAATCGGAAACCGCGGATTGAAATTCATTTCTGCGACTGAAATATCAAACTGTTTTGGAGTTAAACTATTAATTCTTCCAGGCGTACTTTGTTCAATATCGAATGAACTCCCCCAATTAGCTGCGAGATTTGAATTTGCGTTTACAGATAATCTTTCCAGCGAATAACCGTTGGTTCCGCCCCACTGATTAAAATAAAGCACCGAATCGATTGCAAGTCCACGATCATCTTTAATTACAACTCCATCGATATCATTGTTAAATGAAGGGAGCGAAATAACGTAAACCTCTGACGGAATGAAGCGATGATAATTATAAATTGTACTGCTTCTGCTTAAAATAAAATAAGAGTACGGCTCAATAAAAATATCCTCTTCAATTTGCACTTCAGTCGGTGTTGTAAATACATCCTTGATTTTCCATCCATTCAGATTTATTGACAATTCTGTTCTGTTGAAAAGCTCGATCCATTCCGGTTCACCGCCAAGTGGAGAATACATTATCTCGTTAATCACTACCGATAAAGCAGGTAAACCTGGTTCAATGAATTTATATAATTTATTGTTGGTTGTGTCTTCATCCGGATTGAAAACTGCATTCACAACAAATGCTCTTTGCGTCTGCAGATTTTCAATAGAAAAATTAAAATTGAACAGGGATGAGTCGTCAGACGAAAGAAAAAGACTTTGAATTTCTTCTAAAAACATATCAGGTATTGAATCAAGATCAGTATCTTCAAAAAGCTGAAGAGAAAAATTTGCGTCATTTAATCCCAAATTTTTCACTCTTGCTGATAACAATAGCGTGTCACCTTCAATCGGATACTCTGGACTGAAAATAAATTTAGTAACTGCAATATCATAATTTTTTTCTGTGATTGAATTGATGCTTCCGGGAGTTGCTTTGAAAGTGCTTATTGATGTTCCCCAGTTTGTAGGATCAAGAGAAAACCGATTTACTGAAATTCTTTCAAGAGATTTTCCATTAATATTTCCACCCCAATCAGGATAATAATAAAGTGAATCAATTTTTAATCCTATCGAATCTTTAATAGAAACTGCATCACCGGTATTATTCAATGCAGGCAAATTAAATTCTATTATCTCAGAACCAACATTATAATAGTTATGTATTAATGAATCTTTTGTAAGAACAATGTATCCATTTGCCGGAATAAACTTATCTGTGTTTGTAATTGTAACTGATGAAGCAGCATCTGCAAATTTCCATTTTTTCAGATTGATTGGGTTGTTTGTTCTGTTAAATAATTCCACCCACTCAGGTTCACTTGTTGAAGGTGCATACATAATTTCATTAATTACAACATCGTTATAGTTTGTTCCTTGTGGAAATACAATAAAAGATTTTATGAGTTCATTATTCGACAAATTCTCATCTTGTGTAAAAAGAACTTTCGCAATAATCTGATAGCTGCCGGCAGAAAGAGAATTCATTATTGCGGTTACGGAAATGGAATCGGTTGGGAGAAGATTTGAATATTGCTGCGTAAAAATTATTTCCTCCGGGTCTGCAGTAGAATCGAAATCTGCATCGTGAAAAATTTCAATTGTGTAATTGCCAGCAGTGTTTGAACCAAGATTTTTCACTCTAACAAAAACTGTAACATCATCACCAATTGTCGGATTTAATGGTTGAAAACTCAATGACGATAATTGTAAATCAAATTGAACCGGTGTAACTGAATTTTGAAATCCTGGAGTTCCGTTTGCGGTTAGTGAATTTGCCCAGTTACTTTGAGAACTATCTTTTATCATTACTCTTTTTTCATCCGAACGACCTTGCAGGTTATTAGCAGAATAAAAATATGATTCAAGAGTGTCATTTGATGTGTTCAATAACCAGACTGATCTGTTTGTAGTATTTGCCATTCCGGATGTGCCAAATGAATTATCTGATATTTTTAAAACAAGCGCCGATGACGGAATCAGTACATCATAAATTCCACTTCCAATTACATAATCTCCTTCAAGAATTATTGCAAATGATTTTGGTGGAAGTATTGTTCCTTCTCCTGCATCAACAATGATATCCGGATTTGAAGTGTGATATTTAATCTTATAAGAATTTAAATCGATACTTTGTGTTTCACTTGAATTATATAATTCAATAAATTCATTTGGTCCTGTTTGAGGATAAAACATAATCTCACTAAGCATTAGTGTGGAATCTGATTGAGGAAATAAAAAGACTGATAAAAGAAAAAATATTGAAATTGATCTCAGTGCCATTTTAAGTATTCTTATTTTTTCTTGCAGGTAAAGGTTTGCTCATGAGAAAATCAAATAACCAGTCAGGTAAATATTTTAAAATTTTTGAGCCTATAACTATTGGCAAAGGAAATTGAATTATTCTTTTCTCTTTTCTTATTCCATCAAGAATAATTTTTGCGGCTTTGTCAACATTCATCAGGAAAGGCATTTGAAATTCATTTTTATCCGTCATTGGTGTTCTTACAAATCCAGGCTTGACTGTTAAAACTTTTATATTGAAAGGTTTTAATTCAATTCTCAAACTTTCAAGCAGTAGCGTTGTGGCTGCTTTACTGGCATTATAGAATCCACTTCTTGGAAAACCTCTCGAATCAGCAAGACTGGAAACTCCTACAATAGTCCCATCTTTTCTTTCAATAAAATCGGGAAGTAATTGCTCTACAAAATTAATGATTCCGAAAACATTTGTATCAAAAATTTGATTTGCAATTCCGGACGAATAATTTTCAATGTTTGTACGATTAGAAAGTCCGGCATTCAAAATTGCAATATCAATTTTGCCAAAATCTTTTTTTATTTGCTGATAAGTATTTAATACTTCATTATTATTTCCAACATCGCAAGCATAGGTTATCACTCTGAATTCTTTTTTTTTAAGTTCAAATGCGAGCTGGTCGAGTTTATCTTTTCTTCTGGAAATCAGTGCAAGAGAGCAATTTTCATTTGGCAATGATTTTGCAAGTGAAAAGCCTAATCCGGAAGAGGCTCCGGTAATCAGAATAGTTTTGTTTTTGAAATTCATCTATGCAGGGGGTATTTTATCGAAATTTGGGAAGGAATTTAATAATTTGGGAAGAGTATTAAAACTTTGTAGAAAAGAATCAATTGGTTATCTTTTCACAAAAATTATTCCACATTAATGAATACGCAAATTTTACCGGTTGATAATGTATTAGTTAGACAGGAAGTTGCTGAAATTCACTTCAAATGCGATTTATTGAAGTGCAAAGGCGCTTGTTGTACTTTTGAAAGCAAATACGGTGCACCGGTCACATGGGAAGAAGTTTCAATCATTGATCGGATACTGAATAAAGTAATTAAATACATTTCTAAAGAACATAAAGGTGAAATCGCCGAACATGGTTTTTTTGAAGAACATAACGGTGAACCTTTACTTAAAAGTGTTGATAATCGTGCATGTGTTTTTGTTTATTATGAAAATGAAATTGCAAAGTGTGCAATTGAGAAAGCTTACTTTGATGGAAAAACCGATTTCAGAAAACCAATATCCTGTCACTTGTTTCCAATCAGGATTTCGGATTTCGGTGGAGATGTTGTGAGATTTGAACATCTCAATGAATGTCAACCGGCATTAGAACTTGGGGAAAAAGAAAACACTACTGTTGCAGAATTCTGTGAAGAATCGCTTAACAGAAAATATGGTAAAGAATGGTACTCACAATTTAAGGAGCTAATCAGGAAATAAAATGCTAACACTCAGTCAACGTTTATCACAACAACAAAAATTATCACCGCAGCAAATTCAGTATCAAAAACTGCTTCAGTTAAATACGCTTGCGCTCGAACAGAGAATCAAAACTGAACTTGAACTTAATCCTATTCTTGAAGAAGAATTGGAGCTAGCACAGGAAACAGATGAAAAAGAAAAAGATAAAGATGAAGAAACCACTACCGATGAAATAAAAGACCCAGATAATGAAGAATTCAGTTTGGAAGATTATATGAATGACGATGATTTTGACCACGAGCGTGTTTACCGCGGCAGCGATGAAGAGCAATTCCATCCGCTTGCACCTGTCAGAGAAACTCTTTCTGAACATCTGATTGAACAACTGAATATGTTGAACCTTAGTGAAAATTTAAACAGACTGGGAGAAGAAATAATCGGGAATCTGGATGATGCAGGATATCTTAAAAGAGGTTTGGGCGAAATATTAAACGAGCTTGAATTGTTTGAAAATATTAAAGTTGATCCTGAAGAAGCAGAGAATCTTTTAAAACGAATACAGCTTTTTGATCCGTTGGGTATAGCAAGCAGAAACCTTCAGGAATGTTTGCTTGTTCAGATTAAAAACATAAAGAATGCAGATCAGTATTACCGGTATATCGCTGAGAAAATGTTAGTTGAATTTTATGATGATTTCACGAAAAGAAGATTCGATATACTAAAGCAAAAGATGAACTTGACTGATGAGACACTCCGCGAAACTGTGGACCTGATACAAAGTATGAATCCAAAACCCGGCGAAGGAAATATTGATTCTGCAGAGATGAATCAGATCTCTCCTGACTTCGTAATTGAGAAAGTGGAAAACGATTATGTGATCACTTTGAACGACAGAAGTATGCCATCAGTTACGATTAGTAAACAATATCTCGAAATGTTTGAAAGCAACCGAAGAAGAGGAAAAAAATCAAACAGAGAGAAAGAGACGTATAAGTTCCTCAGGGAGAAATTTGAATCAGCTAAATGGTTCATCGCCTGTATTCAGCAGCGAAGAGATACACTGATGAAAATTATGCAGGCAATATTCCAGAGACAGTATGAATTTTTTGAGAAAGGTCCAAAAGCTCTTCGCCCAATGATATATAAAGATATTGCTCAGGAAATAAATATGGACATTTCAACCATCAGCCGGGTAGTTAATGGTAAATATGTTCAAAGCCCGCAAGGTATTCATGAACTGAAATACTTCTTCAGTGAAGGTCTTGCAACAGATACCGGTGATGAAGTATCAAACAAACACATCAAGGAAAGATTAAAAGAAATTATTGACAGAGAAGACAAGCGAAAACCATTCAGCGATGATAAGCTTGCTGAACTGCTCAATGATGAAGGAATTCATATTGCAAGAAGAACTGTTGCAAAATACAGAGAGCAATTAAGACTTCCTGTTGCACGACTCAGAAAAGAACTTTCATGACCCTGGTTGTTGATGTTTTAACCATCTTATTTCTATTTGCAATTTTCGGTTATACACATTCTCTTTTAGCATCCGTAAAAGTAAAAACGTGGTTCAAAAAAATGTTTGGTGATTTGATCGCTTTTTACAGATTGCTTTATAATTTTCTTGCTTTGCTTTCACTTTATCTGATTTACGAATTATCACCTAAGCCTCACATCATCATTTATGATTTACCAAATCCATACGATTTAATTATTCTAATCCCGCAATTTCTTTCATTAGTGGGTGTAATCTGGGCGTTTAATTATATTTGCTTCAGGGAGTTTTTAGGACTGAATCAGATAAAAAGATTTTTAGAGAAAAGATATACAACCGAACTTGATGAAGAATTTACTCTTCGAATTAAAGGACCATACAGGTTTTCAAGACACCCTGTTTATTTCTTTTCAATAACATTTTTGATGTTCAGACCGGTAATGGATTTGTTTTACCTCACATTCTTCATTTGTATAGTCGTTTATTTTTACATTGGTTCTTACTTTGAAGAGAAGAAATTAGTAAAGTTGTTTGGTGAGGTTTATGAAAAATACAAAAAGGAAGTACCGGGAATTATCCCGATAAAATTATTTAAACCTTACAATCAAAATTTTGAAACTGATAATTGAACAGGATAATATATGAGCAAAAGAATAAGATCAACAACAATACTTGGAATTGTACATAACGGAATTGCAGCACTCGGCGGTGATGGTCAGGTTTCAATTGGTAACACAATTATGAAACATAATGCTATGAAAATCCGGAAACTTTCTGATGGGAAAGTAATTTGTGGATTTGCCGGTGGTGCTGCGGATGCTTTTTCTTTGATGGAAAGATTTGAAGACAAATTGCAGCAGTATCGTGGAAATGTAAGTCGTGCTGCTGTTGAGCTTGCAAAAGAATGGCGGACAGATAAAATACTTCGCAGGCTTGAAGCAATGCTGGCAGTCGTTTCAAAAGATAATGCGCTTATTATTTCAGGAAACGGAGATGTAATTGAACCGGATGATAAAATAGTTGCAATCGGTTCGGGAGGAATGTACGCTTTATCCGCTGCAAGAATGTTAAAAAAGTATAGTAAGTTATCAGCTAAAGAAATTGCGGAAGAATCTCTTAAAACTGCTGCGGAAATTTGTATTTATACAAACGATAAAATTAATGTTGAAGTAATTGAATAAGGAACTTCGTTTCAATAATTGGAACTTCACTCAGATACGAGAGATATTTTGAAACCGAAGATATTTAGAAAGGAAAAAATTTTTATGTATGATAAATCAATGCAGGAATTAACACCTGGCAAAATAGTCGAAGAACTTGATAAGTACATTATCGGTCAAACTGAAGCTAAGCGTGCAGTTGCTATTGCACTTAGAAATAGATGGAGACGTCAGCAAATAGAAGATAACCTTCGTGAAGAAATACTTCCAAATAATATTATTCTAATTGGACCCACCGGCGTTGGGAAAACTGAAATTTCGAGAAGACTTGCAAAACTTGCAGCAGCACCATTTGTAAAAGTTGAAGCATCAAAATTTACCGAGGTTGGTTACGTTGGCAGAGATGTTGAGTCAATGGTTCGTGATCTGACTGACTTTTCAGTTAATATGATAAAAGCAGAAAAGACAAAAGAAGTTCAATCCAAAGCTGAGCATCTTGCTGACGAAAGAATTCTCGACATATTGATTCCGCCTGTAAGAAAACCAGCTCAGCCGGTTCAAACAGTACAGGTTCAGACTCAATTTGATTCTGAACAACATTCTGCCGAAATAAATTCTGAAGAATATCAGAACAAAAAAACACGCGAGTGGATGAAAGTGAAATTGAAAAACGGCGAAATGGATGATAAGCTGATTGAATTTGATTCTCAGGCGCCACCAGCAATTGGTATGCAGGTAATGGGTCCGTTTGGAATGGATGATATGGGAATAAACATTCAGGAAATTGTCGGCAACCTGATGCCGAAGAAAAAGAAAAAAAGAAAAACCACAATTGCAGAAGCACGACAAATACTTGCACAGGAAGAAGCTCAAAAGTTAATTGATATGGAAGCTGTCCAGCGGGAGGCAATTCAAAGAGTCGAAGAATCAGGAATAATTTTTATTGATGAAATTGATAAGGTTGCGAGCAGCGGCGGTAAAGGTCACGGACCGGATGTATCACGCGAAGGTGTGCAGAGAGATCTTCTCCCGATTGTTGAAGGAACAAATGTAAATACGAAATACGGAGTAGTTAGAACTGATCACGTTTTATTCATTGCATCCGGTGCTTTTCACGTTGCGAAACCATCTGATCTGATTCCTGAACTGCAGGGCAGATTTCCAATACGTGTTGAGCTGAATAGTTTAACTGAAGAAGATTTCGTTCAAATTCTAACAACACCACAAAATGCATTATTAAAACAATATTCTGCTTTGCTCGAAACTGAAGGAGTTAAATTACATTTCACTGATGACGGAATTAGAGAAATTGCACGTATTGCTACTGAAGTTAATGAAGCAGTAGAAAATATTGGTGCAAGAAGATTGCACACGATTTTAACTACTCTGCTCGATGAAATATTATTTGATGTGCCGGATAAGATTCCAACTGAAACAATTAACATTACAGCAAAATTTGTAAAAGACAAACTTGATAAAATCGTAAAAGACAGGGATTTGAGTAAGTTTATTTTGTAAAGAATTATCTGGCAGAATTATTTTAAAATAAATCCTGTGTAGTTTGAAGACGTAATTAAATTAAACTCTGAACCAGGGTAAGCATCTTTCCAATCTTTCGGAGGAACAAATCGTTTCCCCTCTACCCATTTTATTTCATAAGCAAACAACTTCCCTTCCCGTTCTTCAATCAGATCAATTTCTTTTTGATCATATGTGCGCCAAAAATAAGAGTTGTAATATCTGTTCAAATAATCATTGGCTTTAATTCTTTCTATCATAATAAAATTTTCAAACAACTTTCCGGCATCATTTCTATCCCCAAGCTTGTTAAATTGTAAAATCACTCCGTTTCTGATACCATTGTCAATAAAATAATATTTGGCTTTGCTGGTAATCTCTTTTCTTAAATTCCTGCTGAACGAACCAATCTTCTTTATGATAAAAGCCTTTTCAAGTATATCAAGATACCGTTGAACAGTTTTAACATCCAGATTAACTTGAGTAGCTAATTCAGTTAATGATATTTGATTACCAACCTGGAAAGCAATTAATTTTAATAAATCTAACAGTTGTTTTGAGCCTCTTATTTTCTCTAATGAGAGTACGTCTTTCATTAAATAAGAATTAACAAGTTCTTTAAGTACGTCGATTTTCTCCTTACTACTTTGAGCTTTTATAACTTCTGGATACGAACCATAGATCATAAAATCCTGCAGATAGTTTTTCAATTCATATTCATTGTAAAGTTCTTTCAGTTCAAGGTTAGCAAACGGATAAAGAATTAAAGTTCGTTTCCTGCCGGTTAATGGTTCACCTACCTGCTGAGAAAGATCAAATGAGGAAGAGCCGGTTACCAAGACTCTTAGTTCAGGATTGTTATCTACAAGTATCTTCAAGCCCATTCCAATATTTTTAATTTGCTGAGCTTCGTCAATCACAAGAAGTTCATAACCTTCGGCATAGTCAAGGATATCATTAAAATTTTGTGAACCCAAAGCTTGCTGTGTTCTTATGTTGTCGCCGGAATCAAATTTATATTTTAGATTTGTCCGTGAAAGGAAGTCCTTAACAAGCGTTGTTTTGCCAACCTGTCTTGCACCATAGACAATTAGAACTTTTCCTTTTTTTAAATGTTCTTCTAATATGTAATATCTTTTAATCATTTGGCTCATAACTGTTCTCTGAATTACTACAAATTTGTGGATTTCAATTCCACGTTTTTCCAATATTTTATGGTTTCACACCCAAAATATTAAAAATATTCAATCTTTTTCAAATAGAGGTCAGTAATATCAGAACTCTTGAATCTAAGCTCAAAACCAAAAAATTACAGAAAGGAATAAATCATAATTGAATAATCGTAGAAAGGTTATCTATAACATCAGAAATTGAGTAAGTTTATTTTGTGAGCAATAGAAAATTTTACTATAAAGGCGACTCTGGTTGTCGCCATTTCTATTTCAAGTACACTTCAAACCACTTTCTTCTCAATTCATCAACTTCTTTTCTGTGTTTTTTCAAAAAGTGATCGCCATCCTCAAATAGTTCCAGGCGATATTGATAATTCAGTTTCTTAAATTTTTCTGCAATGTTTATGCTTTGTTCAACCGTAACCGTCTCATCACTTTTACCGTGCATAATCAAATAAGGTATGTTCGGAAGCTTATTAACAAAATTTATTACCGTTCTTTCATCCACTTTTTCTTCAAAATCTTTTTCACCAATAAATTTTTTATAGATTGAAATTTTGCTGTCATTGAATACCGCATAACTTTTGAAATCAGAAATTGCAGCAACAAGAACAGCACATCGGAAATTTGAATTTCTAAGTAATGTAAGATAAGTCATCATTCCACCTCGGCTCCAGCCTTCAATCGCCCATTTAGTAGTATCAGCATTTTCAATTTCATCTGCTAAAGGAATTAAACTAAGAACATCATTTAAATCATCACCGCCAAATTCATCCTGTCCTTCTCCACCATCGTTGCCGCGGTATTGGGAAGCAAAGACAACATATCCCCTGCTTGCAAGCTGTCCAAAAATTCCTCGTGCTGTAAATGAATCAATCGCACCTTTGTTCCCTATTCCTCCCCTGTTCCAGATTATACACGGATATTTTTTTGATTTGTCTTTCGGATAAGAAATATATCCTCTCACCTTCAATCCATCAGATGAATAAAAAATCTTTTCCGTAACTGTGTTCTCAAGCACTTCCTGTCCCCATCCGCTAGCGATAATTTTATTTTGCGAATTAGAAAGTAAAATTTCTTTTCTCTCGAGAATCAATGACTTGGCTTTGCCCATACTTTAAGTCTCTGGCTAAAATTTATATGTCTATTAACTATATTAATACCCGCAAATATCGGAATTAATATTATGGGTAAAAAGAATCTTAAAAGAAAGCAGGAAGTTTCTGCTTCATCAAAAAGAAATTATAGATCATTAATTATGAAAATCGGGATTGCAGTTGCAGCATTATTAGCTGGTATTATTTTTATTTTTAATAACTGCAATGATGAGAATAGCGAAATGCATTATTATAAATTTAAGAAAGAGGGAGAGCTTACTTTTACTGATTCAGTTGGAAATCAAATTATAAAAATCGATATCGAAATTGCTGACAATGATTATGAACGGCAACTTGGTTTGATGAACCGGCAAAGTATGGAAGAAATGCACGGAATGTTGTTCATATTCCCTGAAGAAAGATTTCAATCATTCTGGATGTTGAACACACTCTTTTCTCTGGATATACTTTTCATTAATAGCAATAAAGAAATTGTCACTATCCATAAAAACACAACTCCGCTATCAGAGCAAAGTTATCCTTCATCAAAGCCGGCTATTTATGTTCTGGAAGTAAACGCAGGATTTTGTGAAAGACATAATATTAAACTTGGTGATAAGATTTACTGGATCGGGGGAAGGCTTTCAATTTCAAACTGAAGCAAATTCTAATCTCCAAATAACAAAAATCAAACAAATCTCAATTTTCAAATTCGAAATTAAAATATTGCATGTTGCAATTTGGCATTCTGGGATTAATGCTTATTTGTAATTTGGTGCTTGTGCTTTGTCCAAAGGACTCCTGTGGAGGAATTTAAGAATTTCCGTAAAGTTTATCTTCTACCAATTCGCAAATAATATGAGCAACGGTAATGTGTCCTTCCTGTATCCGCTGAACATTTGAAGAAGGAATTAGGATTGGAAAATCAACAATATCTTTCATCTTGCCGCCATTCCCACCAAGAAATCCAATCACTTTCATTTCTTTTGTATGAGCCATTTCGACAGCTTTAATAACATTTCCTGAATTTCCGCTGGTTGAAATAGCCAGCAGCAGGTCTCCTTTATTGCCTAAACCTTCAACGTTCCTTGCAAAAACATTTTCGAAACCAATATCATTTCCACCAGCAGTAAGATTTGATGAGTCCGTTGTCAGAGCAATAGCAGGCAGAGCTGGTCTTTGAATGTGATGGTTTAGTCTGATCATCAACTCAGTTGCGATGTGCTGACAATCTGCTGCGCTTCCACCGTTGCCGCAAAGCAAAAGTTTGTTGCCGTTTTTGTAACAATCGGAAAGCACTTGAACAACATTAATTATATCATCTATCAACTGATATTTTATGTTATGTTTGGTTTCAGCACTTTCGTTCAGAGAATCAATAATAAATCTCTTTGCATCCATTTTAATTAATCCGAAAAGTTAATAAGATTGGGAAAAATATTTTAGTATTAAGTCAGACTTCAACTGGTAATTTGTAATGAATTGCATTTGAAAAATCTTTAATCATATCCCAGTTGTTTTCATCTTCAAAATAATTACCTGTAACAATAACACTTGCACCATTTTCTACTTTCCTTCTGGCAGTTTGAGGAGTTCGAATTCCACCACCAACAATAACGGGAATACTGCATTCTTCCGAAACTACTTTAACCATTTCATCCGGAACAGATTCTTGCGCACCTGAACCAGCCTCAAGATAAATAAATTTCATTCCAAGATATTCTCCGGCAAGAGCAGTTGCTGCTGCAATCTCTGGTTTATTTCTCGGCACCGGCAAACTTCCGCTCATATATACTGCAGTAGTTGTAACACCAGATTCGATTAAAATATATCCGGTAGAGATTGGCTCAATTTTAGCTCTCTTTATCAGTGGTGAAGCAATAACATGTTTCCCGATCAAATGTTCTGGATTTCTACCGCTGATTACCGAAAGAAATAGTATAGCATCTGCAAGTGGAGAAACCTGATTAATACTTCCGGGAAATATTATCAGTGGTAGTGTTGTTTCAACTTTTACATTTGCGATAAATGAATCCAGATCACCGCTGATCATAAGACTTCCGCCAATCAGGAAACCATCGACGCCGGATTTTTCGCAGTGGCGAATAAATGGAGCAATTTTAGAACTCGTTAATTTATCGGGATCTAACAGTACCAGGTATGCGGCTCCCTTTGAATGGACAGTATTTAAGAGATAATTGTAAGTTTTCATATAAAGTTATGTACCCGATATTAAATCAGGTTGAAATATATAAAAATTGATTTTTATTAGAAAGAAAATGCTGAACAAACTGATTATTAACTTCAACTAATTTGATAAATCCTTATTAGAATGACTTATTTTTACTTTGTTAATTACTTTAAATAAATCCGGAACATAATTAATTCTGAATATTTTGAAGACCGATGAGTAAAATATTAGCAATTGCAAATCGCCGCGGACGAGTAGGAAAAACAACTACATCAATCAATCTTGCAGTTGCATTTGCAATTTCAGGGAGAAAAACTCTGCTTATAGATCTTGATGCAGCCGGTTCCTGTGCAAAAGGACTCGGACTTATCAGGTGCGATATCAACAATGATTTATTCCAGGATTTCAAAAACAAATTGCCTTTGAAGCGATCTATTCTTAAAACAAATATTAAGGGATTGGAATATATCCACATAAAAAAATTACCTAATCTTGATGAACAGAGAGTAGGAGAAGTTTCACCAAACGAATTAATACTCAAAAGCATTTTAAGACAAGGTGCAATCAATTATGACTATATTATTGTTGATTGTCCCCCTCATCTAACAGGAAATATTAATGCTGCACTAATTACAGCAGACAGCGTATTAATTCCCGTAGCTCCCGGAAAATTTTCTTCAGCAGCAGTGAGGAATATCCTGTCTCAGATAAATGATGTAAGAGAAAATTATAATCCCGAATTAAAAATTGCCGGAATACTTCTTACTAATTATGAATTTAATAACGGTGATTCATTTAATTTAAAGAAGGAATTATTTAAAGATTATCCCAAACTAATATTAAATACATCAATACCCAGAAGTGCTTCTGTACAAAAAGCATACGAATCTGGTGTTCCCCTGCTCGTTTTTAAAGCCGATGATCGGGCTTCAAAATCCTATATTAAATTAGCAGATGAATTATTTGAACGTCAAAATTTATTCACGTTAAAAAGAAAAGTTTAACTTCAAGCTAAAAGGTTGATATGTCAAAAATTACTGTTTATGAAAAACCGACCTGCACTACCTGCAGAAAGGTTTCTAAAATTTTATCTGATAATGGTGTTGATTTTGAAAAAGTCAATTACTATGTAGAACCATTCTCGAAGTCTCAACTCCGATCATTATTAAAAAAGATGAAAATGAAACCATCAGAACTTCTTCGAACAAAGGAAGAGGTTTATAAACAACTTAAGATGAAAGAAAGAAATTTTTCTGAGGATGAGATTCTTGATTTAATGATAAAACATCCTGATCTTGTGCAAAGACCGATTGTTGAAAAAGGAAATAAAGCGATACTCGCCCGCCCGGCAGAAAAAATTAATGAACTTTTTTCGTAAATCCGGAATAATCAAGTGCGTTTTAAAACCGTCCCCCCTCTTTCTCTTTGCAAAAAGAGTCAGAGTTTTACGGGGGACGTTAGGGTGAGGGACTGAATTTTAACAATAGTTTACGAATGTTGCAAATTAATTATGAGATGTGGTAATTATTTTTTTCGGACATGTGAAGAATTTACCTGCTGGTAAGATTTATTTACAAATTTTTTATCTTTGAAATAAAAAGAAATAAAAATGATCAGTAAAGAACTTTTAGAAATACTCTGCTGCCCCGAAACAAAAGCAGATTTAGTTTTGGATGGTAACACTTTAGTCTCAACCGATAAAAATACCAGACGGCGTTACCGTATTGAGGATGATATACCCGTTATGCTTATTGATGAATCAGAACAACTCTCCATTATCGAATGGAAAGAAATTATGAAAAAGCATGGGAAATCAATTGAATAGTCATAATCTTTTAAAATCAATTATTCCAAATCTAATTCTACAGTACTTTTTAGTTATATTTTCCTGAAAATTATTTCAGATTATCTACCAAAGGTTAGTTCCATGGACCCTATCAACATAATCATATTGCTTAATATCATTGCAACTTTTGGAGCAAATGTTACAGGTGCAAAGCGTGGACTTAAATCAAAAGTATCCGAGATAAAGGAAAAACCTAAAACAAATCTGCAAAAATTTCCTCCTGTTATTTCAATGCTTTCTCTGGTTGCTTTAATAATTGCAGTTTTTCAGATTGGTACACTGGTTTACACCGAAGAATATAATGCAATCCGTTACATTGGATTAGTTGTTTACCTTGTTTTCTCGTGGATGCAGGTGTGGTCTTTTAAAACACTTGGTGATAACTATTCACAGGATATTATGATCAAAAAAAATCATGAGCTTGTTACGAAAGGACCTTTTAAAATTATAAGACATCCACAATATCTTTGTCAAATTCTTCTTAACCTTGGAGCAACCGCAGCAACTTTCAGCTACATTGTGGGAGTTCTGACATTAATTGAAATACCAATTTATATAATGCGAGCCTCGCTTGAAGATAAATTGCTTGCTAAATATTTTGCCGATAAATTTTCTGAATATAAAAAGAAAAGCGGATTTATGTTCCCGTTCATTGGATAGGTCTGACTTCTCAATGAAAAAAATATTCATATTGATATTACTTCTCGTTCCGATCTTCAATTTATCCGCTCAACAGATTGAAAACGTTTTTATTGTTTCAGATAATAAAACAAAATCTGTTTCTGCCTGGGTGCGTGAAGGAATTGTTTACGCTTCGATTTCTGAACTGGCTGAAGCTCTATCAATCAACTATTTTGAAAATGAAATTACCGGTAAAGTTGAATTAAAATCAAACTATTATTCACTCAAGTCAACTCCAAGAAATCCTTACTTTGTTGTAACCGCACGCTCAGGTGGTTCACCAAAAGTATTTCAGCTTCCCACATCTACATATTTAAAAGGCAAAAAAACTTTTGTACCAATTCCAGCATCAATTGCTGCACTTGAAATTATTATCGAACGGGAACTTGAATTTGAAAAGCCTAACCGGATAATTGCAGGTAAAAAAATATCATCACTTACCGAAGGAAAACAGTGGATGTATGATATTCCGGACTTACCTCCAACAACAGGTTATGACATCACCGGTATTTCGATAACTGAAAAAGTAAATGGAACACTGATACGCATTCACTCAAAAACAAGAATTCCCTCCTATTTAAGTTCAATAAAAGATGATGAACTGACAATAATTCTCAGAAATGTAAATGCTGATGTTCAGAAAATCAAAAGTGATGGGTTCAACAACCTGGTTAAAAAAATTGATAGCAGAAATGTCGGGAACGACGTTGAATTTAAATTTAAAGTCGGAAAAGAATATTCTACAAATGAAGTTATGAATGTTCCTGAAAGCAACGATATCATAATTACAATCCACAATAAAGTTTTCAGTAAGAGTGATCATAATACTAAGAATATTGATAAATGGAATTTTAATGTTGTTGTGATTGATGCCGGACATGGCGGAAAAGATCCTGGTGCAATAGGAGTGGATAAAATTCAGGAAAAGGATATCACTCTAGCAATTGCTCTCAAGCTCGGTGAAATAATGAAGAAAGAAATGCCTGATGTAAAAGTTGTATATACAAGAAAAGATGATACTTTTATAGATCTTTACAAACGAGGAAAAATAGCCAATGAAAATGATGGGAATTTATTTGTGTCAATTCACTGCAATTCAACAAAGAAAAAACCAAGTGATGCAAATGGTGCAGAAGTTTACTTACTTCGTCCTGGCAGAACTCAGGAAGCAATAGAAATTGCAGAAACTGAAAACAGCGTAATCAAGTATGAAGACAATCCACAGAAATATGAAAAACTAACGGATGAAAATTTTATTCTGGTCAGCATGGCTCATTCTTCATACATGAAATATTCCGAAAAATTTGCCGAACTATTACACAAAGACTTTGATGTAAATCTCAAAATTCCATCACGTGGAGTAAAGCAAGCAGGTTTTTATGTTTTAGTTGGAGCTTCAATGCCAAGTGTATTGATCGAAACAGGCTTTCTTTCAAACAAGGAAGATGCAAAGTTTTTGAAATCAAAAGCAGGGCAAAATCAAATTGCAGAATCAATTTTTGGTTCGATAAAATCGTATCGCAAATATTACGAGGAGATGATGAATGCAGAGTTATAATTTTTACTTTTATTTACTAAAAACCAATTAAATGCTGTGATTTCAATCAAATTTCAAATGAATCCAACCGCTGCTTTTCTTTATCTTATCAGTGTAAATTATTAATCACAAAAGAAGGTCAGAGAGTGAAAAACCTAATCGAAGGAACAGACTTTAATTTTGAAACAGAAGTATTAAAATCAGATACTCCGGTATTGGTAGATTTTTGGGCACCGTGGTGTGGTCCGTGTAAAATGGTTGCACCGGTTATTGAACAAATTGCAAGCGAATACGAAGGTAAATTAAAAGTTGTAAAACTCAACACGGATGAAAATCAGAACACGGCAATCTCGTATGGAATTAGAAGCATTCCAACACTTGGTATCTTTAAAGATGGACAAGTTGTTGATGCAGTAATTGGTGCGGTACCCAAAAAGTATCTGGAAGAAAAAATAAAACCATATCTGGTTACTGTTAACTAAAATTATTCAGGCGGGCTTGACCCGCCTTTTTAATTTCTACTTTTTTAATTCTGAAATATTTCCAATAAAAGTATTTGTTAAACAATCATAAAAATTTATAGTACTTTTAATCTTACTTCCTGTATTACCAACATAGAAAAGAGTCAATGCTTTTATTTTAACTTTTATATTAACCAAGAAAAGCTTCTAAACTGCTTCATAGCAAAGCTGGTATTTTTAGAATGAAGTTGAAGTTATTTCAACAACAATTCCGCAAAGCGGGATTTCTGACCTATCTGCTCGCTTCCGCTTCGGCGGAGCGGGCCAACAGGCAGGTTTAGTGATATGTTACTTGAGCATCAACATCTTCTTCGTTTCAACAAATGAACCGACTTGTAAGCGATAGAAGTAAATTCCACTTGACAGGTTCTGTCCGCCATTGGCGGATTCGTCAGAATGACGACCGAATTCAACTTCATAACTTCCTGCCGGAAGATATTCATCAACTAAAGTTGCAACTTCATTTCCCAGCACATCATATACTTTTAACAAGACCATCTGAGATTGCTTCTCCGGCAATTGCCGGATCGCAATGACGAACCGTATTTTTGTACTTGGATTAAACGGGTTGGGATAATTCTGATCAAGAAAAAATTCATCAGGTGATTGTGAGTTTTCATCATCAATAGAAGTTGGCGATTGAACATACTTTATGGTTGCATAATCAAGTGCACTCATTCCGGTTACGTAAACATTTGAAGAGGCGTCAACAAATATTCCGGTCAATTGTTCTTCGCTTCCGGCAGCACCAGAATTAGTATATTTAATAGACCAATTTTCTGTTCCGCTGTCATCGTATTTGATGGTTGTATAATCAAGTGCTGTTGTGATTCCAGTACTAGAACCAGCGGCATAAATATTACCGCTTGCATCAACTTCTATATCAACACCTTCATCAATATCACTCGCTTCACCATTGTATCTTTTTACCCAAACAGAATCACCATCAGAATCATATTTAATTGTAACCATGTCGAAGTCATTTATGCTTCCACCATAACTTTTACCTGTTACAAATGTGTTCCCAAGTTCATCAACTGCTAAAGAATTTGCTATATCAGTATTATTTCCGGTCCCGTTATATCTGCTAAACCAAAGCGTATCTCCAGCGGGAGAATATTTAATTGTAAAGTAATCGTCAAAAGATCCGGTATATCTGCTGCTTCCCGTAACAACAATATTCTCAGAATAATCTACCCTGACAAACTTCCCCTCGTCGAGAGCATTATCGGTTCCATTGTGTCTTCTTACCCATTGAATCAAACCAACATTATTGTATTTGATGGTTGCATAATCAAAATGAGGGGCTCCACTTCCTGAGCTGCCACCATCACTCACTCCGGTTACATAAACATTTCCAACCAAATCAACATCAACAGAGTTAGCTCTATCATAATCTCCCGCAGGACCGTTATATCTTACAACCCAAACTCTTACTCCATCTGGTGTGTACTTTATGGTTGCATAATCTTCAAATATTCCGTGAGGGCTTGTGCTTCCTTCGCTTTCACCTGTCACATAAACGTTTCCTGAATCATCAATTGTTATTGCATAGGCAACATCGTTACCACCTCGTGGTCCATCGTACCTGCGTGTCCAGAGGGTATCACCTAGAGAAGAATATTTTATGGTGAGAAAATCGAAATCAAAACCAGGACCAGCACTTCCGCCGGTAACATAGATAAAGCCTGCTTCATCAACTGCTATTGCGTTTGCATTATCAACAGAACTTCCGGTTCCGTTGTATCTTGAAACCCACTGCTCTACTCCAGCAGAATCATATTTGAGAGTTGCATAATCTTCGGTTCCAAATCCAGCGCTCGGACTTGTACCAGTAACAAAAACATTTCCAATGTGATCAACAGCAATTGCGTTGGATTTGTCTGTTAAACTTCCCGGCCCATTATATCTGACAGACCAGGATTGAGTTACTTGAGCCGTTGATAGTTCGGTAAAAATCAATAGCAATAAAAAACATTTGCTAAAAAAAACCGAAAGTCTAAATGCCTCCATTAGAGCCTCCTATTAAGATTTGTTATACAACTAGAACTGTTAATTAAAAAGTTTTTTTAATTCAGATTGTTTATACGTTTAAATCTTTTTTGATGACTCTATATTTTATAAAATATTATTTAAATCCGCAACTATTAACCCTTTTGTCAGTAAAACAACAATTGTCAATAGCAGGAGTAACACAAATTTATTCTTTTAGTCAGAATTTTCATTCGTCCGACAGTAAACTTTAAATTTAGTTTAGAAGACTTACTTAATTAGTATCATCTTCTTCGTCTCGACAAATGAACCTGCTTGTAAGCGATAGAAGTAAATTCCGGAAGATGGAAAATGTTTGATGGAAGATGTATTAAACTCAACTTCATAAGTGCCGGCAGGTTTTTCTTCGTTGACAAGTGTTGCTACTTCATTAGCCAAAACATCATAAATCTTTAGAGATACAAATTGCCTACTCCCAATTGCATACTGGATTCTTGTCGTTGGATTAAATGGATTCGGATAGTTTTGTGAAAGATTATAAGAATTAGGTGAAGAATTTGATTCTTCTACATTTGTAATTCCTGATATAACCCAAGTAGCACCGCTGATAGTTCCATTGTTTCCATTAATTGTTTGATCTGCTGTTATTGTTCCCACACCCTCATCAAAATTCCAATAACCTATTAAACCAAATTCATTTCCATTCAACTCCATATACATTGTGGACTGAATTTCTGATTCAGTTCTAGCGACATTCCAAATCCTAAATTCATCGATTATCCCTTCATATGGATATATCCAATCTCTATCCGGATTAAAACCCGTAAAGAAATTCCCAAAAGAACTTTTAACTCCGTTACCAACAGTTTTCGAGGTATCCAGTACACCATTTAAATATATTTTCGCTACAGAGCCATTATATGTTGCAGCAATATGCGTGTACTGACGTTCTGGGATTGATGATTTGCTATATAATATTGCCCCACCAAAAACATTGAATAAATAGAATCCCACTATTCCACCGGAATATGTAATTTGCTTATCTTCTTGAAAACCTACCCATTTATTAAAGATAAATCCGGACGCACCCGAATCTGGTTTAATCCAAAATTCATACGTAACCGCAGTATCAACATTAAAAACAATTGACTGACCGAAATTTACATAGTCATTTACTCCATCATAATACAGGGCATTCCCTGACCACTGGGCAAAGTAGCTTTGATGAAATAGAATATTTAAAATTACTATAAGTAAAAGCTTTTTCATTTGGTTTATTCCTTGTTTTATTAATAATGATGTTGTTTTTGTAATTAAAAATAAATTCAATGATAAAGGAATGCATCACGCATTTGCGTGATTTTAAAGGAAGTTTTAGTTGAGAAATGCGAAAATTAAAAGCGAAGGGATATCAAACCCGAGGCTGTGCATATCCCTTCTTTTATATAGGAGAGAAAGAAAAATTTATTTCAACAATATCCCCGCAAAAGCGGGATTTCTGTCCTGTCTACCGATAGGCAGATTAAGTGAATTATCACTTAAGCATCAACATCTTCTTCGTTTCAACGAAACCTTGTCCTGAACTTGTTTCAGGACCTCCAACTCTCAACTGATAAAAGTACACCCCACTCGAAAGACCTTGCCTACCGGCAGGCAGGTTCTGACCTTCGTCAGAATGACTACCGAATTCAACTTCATAACTTCCAGCTGGTTTATTTTCATTAACTAAAGTTGCAACTTCATTACCAAGCACATCGTAGATTTTTAGTGTCACCAGAGACCCTTCGGCTTCGCTCAGGGTGACGGAGGGAATGCTGAATCTTATCTTTGTTGTTGGATTAAATGGGTTAGGATAGTTTTGCTCTAAAACATATTCATAGGGATTGAATTCATTTTTTTCCTCCTCAAGAAATGTAACACCTCCATTTGTGGTTTTTAGAATTGTTCCTCCGTATCCCACAGCCCAGCCAGTGTTAGCATCTGCAAAAAAAACTGAGTATAATGTGTTTATAGTACCTGCTATTTGTGTGAACCAATTTGTTCCACCGTTTGTTGATTTTAAGATCTTTCCATAAATCCCCGCTGCTTCTCCCACCGCATAACCGGTATTGGCATCAGTAAACCAGATCGAGTTTAAGTTTGCTGCCTGGCTAATTGATTGTGTAAACCATTCAGTTCCTCCATCTACAGTTTTAATAATTGTCCCGTACTGTCCTGAAGCCCAGCCAACATTTTCGTCGATGAAAAAGACAGATGCTAAATAACCTATCGTGTCACTTGTTGTAGAAATCCAATCTGTACCACCATTGGTAGTTTTGAGTATTGTTCCCGGATCATATAAGTCACCGCCAACAATCCAGCCGATGTTTTCATTTATAAAGTGGACTGATCGCAGGGCGACTGTAGTCCCGCTTACTTGTTGTGTCCAGTAGTTTCCGTTAGTTGTTTTTAAGATGTTTCCGCCGATACCAACAGCCCACCCGGTAGAGTCATCAACGAAACAGACTGAAATTAATGAGTAGCCCCCGCTTAGAAGTATCGACCAATTATCACCTCCATTTGTTGTCCGAAGAATTATTCTGTTATCTGCTACAGCCCAGCCAGTGTTTTCATCGAGGAAATAGACCGAATGTAGATTACTAGATATACCACTTGTCTGTGGATTCCAACTCGATCCGCCATCCACAGTTTTAAGGATTATTCCAAATGTTCCCACAGCCCATCCCGTACCATCATTAACAAAATATACATCAGTCAAACTATTTGTTGTTCCGCTGTTCTGTGGTATCCATTGTGCTCGGTTCATTTGCACTAGGATTAAAGTAAAAGTAATTAATAGTGAGATCTTTTGCATAATTCATTGTTCCTTTTATTTATTCTGTGATAAAGTTCATTAGTTATTAAAAATTTTTATTTAGTATATTTTTCATTCATAAACTCTTTCAGATTTTCTTTGGATTAAATATTACCGGATAAGTATCATCTTCTTTGTTTCAACGAATGAACCGGCTTGTAAACGATAGAAATAAATTCCGCTTGATAGTTCTCTGATTCCGGACAAGCCGGAATGACTATTGGAATTAAACTCAATTTCATATTTCCCAGCTGGTTTATATTCATTCACCAATGTGACAACTTCATTACCAAGCACATCATAGATTTTTAGTGTCACCAGAGACCCTTCGGCTTCGCTCAGGGTGACAGCAGGAATGCTGAATCTAATTTTTGTACTTGGATTAAATGGATTCGGATAATTCTGGTAAAGTTCAAATGAAGCTGGCAGTTTATTTTCATCGTGAACAGAAACAGGATCACCAGCTAAATTACCGCTCGAATCAACCATCGAAGCGTAAATATCATAGTCACTACTTCGTCTGTCTTCCCAGGCAATAATAACATTGTAGTTTTCAGAAAAAATTAGTTGAGGCAATGATTGATCGAGAGCTGGCACACTTACCGGAACTCCGTTAACTGACCACAAAATATTTCCACTGTTATTTATTCGTTGAGCATAGATATCATCTTCGTATTGCTGCCGGTGGTCCTGCCAAACTATAATTGCATTACCACTTTCATCGCTGATGATTTGCGGTTTCGACTGATTATAATTTGCAGTGCAAATTTCTATTCCATCTAAAGTCCACAGAACATTTCCACTCGGATTCACACTTTGAGAATAAAGATTGGCATCTCCTGAACGGTAATCAGTCCAAACCATAACAGCCCCATCGTTCCCATCATTTGTAATTTGCGGGGCAGTTTGATTTCCGGTTTCCTCACAAATTGAAACACCTTCTGCTATCCAAAGTTTGTTTCCATTTGAATTAATTCTTTGTGCGAAGATATCCATGTCGGTACCATTACGGACATCGTGCCATACGATAATAGCTCCACCTGCACCATCCGAAATCATCACAGGGGAACTCTGGTTATTTCCCTCATCGCAAAGTTCAACACCATCAATTATCCAAAGCGGATTTCCATTCTCATCTATTCTTTGAGCATATAAATCAAAGTCACTTGCGCGTTTATCCTGCCATACGATAATCGCACCATCAGCACCATCGCTTATAATTTGCTGAGCGCTCTGTTCGTTTACAGCCGTACAAATTGCTGCTCCGTCAATCTGCCATAACATACTACCGTTAGCATCAACTCTTTGAGCATAAATATCATATCCAAATCCTGATCTGTAATCTTTCCAAACGATTATTGCACCATTATTTCCATCACTAATTAGTTTAGGTTCAAATTGCTGGTTAGCTGCCACACAAACAGGAATTCCATTAGCTGTCCATTGAGCAGTACCATTATTATTAATTCGCTGTGTATAAATGTCAGCATTTCCAGTTCGGTTATCCTGCCAGACAATTATTGCACCTCCGTTTCCATCACTAATTATTTGAGGAGTTACCTGATCATCTGTTTCGGTGCTGACAATTATTCCATCATTAGTCCACTGGATGTATCCCTCCGAATTAATTAGCTGCGCATAAAGATCTTGCTGGTTACTAAAAGTCCGCCTGTCTTCCCAAACAATTATTGCTCCTCCATTTCCATCAGTAGTTAGCTGGGGATTTCTCTGATAATCTGCAGCCGTGCAAATTGGATTGTTTATTGTTGAGTCAGATACCCACTGTGCATTAATTGTATTCAACAACAAAAGCACAAGTAAAAATGATTTCATAATTACTCCTTTCTTAATCAGAGGAAGAATCAATTTAATTGTTGTGATAGATAATTTTCATCATTTGATTAATGTCATCTCAAAAGTTTTATATCTTTCCTGCCACATCGGAATTTTTTATTATATGTTAGAATTATTTAATCATCAACATCTTTTTAACCTCAACGAATTCTTTAGCTCTCAGTTCATAGATGTACATACCTGTTGCAACGTTCTGTGCATTCCACTGATAACTATATCTTCCTGCTGTCAGCGATGCGTTTACCAGCTCGGCTACCTTCTCTCCGAGTGCATTATAGATTGAAAGCTTTACGTTTGGCACATCTTCCGGCAAAGAGAATTCAATTGTTGTACTGGGATTGAATGGATTCGGATAGTTCTGTTCAAGTGCGTATTCTTCCGGTAAAATATTTTTTGACACATTCAATTTATTTATCAGAGGATCCGTTATTTCCAAACTTTCTCCTGCTTTCAAAACAGAATTGATATTTTTTCCGGTTTCATCCTGAAATTTTAAATCTATATTCTCAACGCTTACTGTTAGAGGATACGCTATTCCAGCCATATCTATCGTTTTCATTGAACTGTTTAAATCTTCTGCTATCCTTCCGCTGTTAAATCTAATATCAAACATTCCTGATGGCGGTGATGGCGGAAGTTCGTATTGAGTTAAATCTACTTTAGTTCCATTTTCAGGCGAGTCTTCTTTAATTGCATATAAAGTATAATGCCTGCCTTCTGCATCTGTCAGCAGAATCTTTCCCCAGCCTTCAGGGAAAAATTCTTTTTGCTTGTTCTCTTTTGAAAACGACTCAGGAATTATTATTTGACCTGCAGCGGTCAGCTTTATCCAGTAACCATATCCCGGGTCTATTGTTGTTGCTATCTGATAACCGGTTGCATATTTAAAAATTGGTCCACTTTGCAAACCAGGGGGGATAGTTGAGACGTTTGCTGCCGTTACGCTTAGTTCATATCCGCCAATTAAGTTCCATCCCGCTGCTGCGGTTAATGGGTCGTGCGGAACAATCTGAATTCCACCTGCGGGCCATTCGTCTCCGGTGTTATAGGTTCTGTCTCCGGCGTGTTTCATCCAATAACCTATTCCAGGTGTTACGTCTGATACTTGTTGATATCCAGCCACAAACCTGAATACATTTGCACTCGGATCTCTAAACGCCCACCAGGTATCAACATCCTGGTCAATAGGATGTAATCCTGGAACTGATACCATATTCCAGCCATTGGTTATTAAAACCGATAACTGAAATGTGGTTACAATGTTTTGTCCGCACTCAGTTCCTTCGCCATAAAAATTGCCTGTTATATTTCCAGGTACCCCTGCGCATACGTCAGCACCAGCACTAACGTAAATGGACGCACCTTCACCAATCACAATACTCTGTGCTGTTATAAGCTGTGATGTGAGAAATAATAATGCAAGATATTTTAGGGTTTTCATTTTATTCACCTTTAATTTTTTAATGAGCTAAATTTTAATTCATATTCTGATTTTATGGACTTCATTTCTTGTATCTGTTGGATTAATTCTTCTTTCAACGAGTCAATCTTGGTTAATTCTTTTTCAATTGATAAAACATTTTCAACTTTTGATTTTAGAAATGATATCTCCTCGTTAAGCTTAGATAATTCTCCATCCTTTTCAATTTTCTCCGAATGGAGTCCTTCGGACAATTTTTCATTTTTAATTTCTAATTCATCATTCTGAATTGTTAACCCGACTACCGCAGAGGCAAGTTGTTCATTCTTAATTGTTAATTCATCATTCTCTGCCTTCAGTTCCTGAACAGCTTTAACAATTATCGGAAGAAGATTTCCCGGCGTTGCTTCCCATTTTTCGGGATTATCCTTTAATACAAGATTCAGCCATTCAGCATTTGCATTTATTTGTGCTTCATCAAGCTCCTGAGCAATAAATCCCGCAGTTGGTTCTTCGTTCATTTTACTTCCATCTGAAATATTTCCTTCATACCACTCTCTCTTATCCCAGTTAAACAAACGAGGTTTTATCTTCATTAGAAAATCTATTCCAAGATTTAAGTCCTTAATATTTTTTTTATCTCTTCTATCTGAAAGAGAAGTGATAGTTGTAACATTGCAACGAAGGGAAGTTATCTGATTATTTCCTAGCGTTATTTGATTTGTTGCTGAGCCGGAAGTTGGTTCTGCATTATAACCAATACAGGTTAAATTGCTTCCGCTGCTTATGAATTGACCCGCACCATTTCCGAACGCTGAATTACCAAAGCCCGTTGTGTTAGCATAAAGAGAGCTTCTCCCGATCGCAGAATTTTCATATCCTGTTGTGTTGCTGTTAAGAGAATAAGACCCGAATGAGGAATTATCAGAGCCTGTTGAGTTTAAGTAATTTGATGAAAACCCGAATGCGGAATTATCAGAGCCCGTGGAATTATTTTGTAATGTTATATATCCTACAGCCGTATTACGGTTTCCTGTATTATTTGACGGAAATGTTGAGCCTCTGAGTGCCTCATAACCTACAGCCACATTAAAATTATTAAAAGCAGCTAAGGTGTTGTTAGTATAAAACATTGCATTGTACCCTATAGCGGTTGCATTATTTCCAGCATCATTGCTATTTAGTGCACCGAAGCCTATAGCAGTATTGTTAATTCCCGTTGTATTCGAATAAAGAGATGCTCTTCCGAATGCCGAATTACCATTGCCCGATGTGTTGAAGAGAAGAGAGTTAAGCCCGAAAGCTGAATTATCAGTACCTGTTGTGTTGTAGTAAAGAGATTGAAACCCAAAAGCTGAATTCCGAGAACCCGTAGAGTTGTAGAAAAGAGACCGGGGCCCTACTCCTGAGTTATAGCTGCCATCATTAGAGTTTACTCCACCCATTGTAAAATTACCGGCATCTATTCCAAGAAATAAGTTGTTTCCATTTGTTCCCGCGCCAAAATATGTATGAAGAAATCTGTTACTGCCTTTAAAGATTGCACTCTGCTGGCTGCTGCCAAGCTGCAATGGTAATGTTATTGTTCCGTTGGACTGATTAAGTATAAAAAAATCTGTTGTGGCATCTTTTATTTTAAAGTTCGCACTCGGTGCAAGCGTGTTTGTTATATCCTGTGCGTTGGATATAAAACTTATAAGCATAAAGCTTATTGCTGCTGCTGATAGAATGGTTTTCATTTTTTCCTCATCTTTTTAGTTAGCAGTTTTAAAGATGACATCTTTTTCTGAATCTGACTGCGGCAAGAAAGATGTCATCTTTGTTCTATGTGTTTTTTACTTAATACCGATAACCAATTACCGATTACTGATTACCGACTTCTGATTTAACTATTTGAACTTTGAAATTCTGCTGATCAGATTTTAACTGTTCAAGTTCTTTAACAAGCATCGTTTGCATCTCTTCATATTTTGATAGCCGTGTTTTTAATTCTGCAATCTCCTCATCCTTTTCAATTTTTAATTTTTCATTTTTAATTTCTAATTCATCATTCTCTGCCTTCAGTTCCTGAACAGCTTTAACAATTATCGGCAGAAGATTCCCCGGCGTTGCTTCCCATTTTTCGGGATTATCCTTTAATACAAGATTCAGCCACTCAGCATTTGCAGTTATCTGTGCTTCATTAAGTTCCTGAGCTATAAATCCTGCAGTTGGTTCTTTGTTCATTTTACTTCCGTCTGAAATATTGTTCTCGTACCATTCACGTTTATCCCAGTTGTATTGGCGTGGTTTTAATTTCATAAGGAAATCAATACCGAGCTTCAAGTCTTTAATATTTTTTTTATCTCTTGCATCTGAAAGAGCAGTGATGGTTGTTACCGCGCAGCGAAGAGAAGTAACTGAAGAATTGCCAAGTGTAATTTGATTTGTTGCACTTGCAGATGTTGGCTCTGCATTATAACCAATACAGGTTAAATTAACTCCCGTGGTTATTGTTGAGCCGGCATAATATCCAAATGCTGAATTTTCATATCCGGTTGTGTTGTGTAAAAGTGAACCATTTCCGTAAGTTGAGTTACGATATCCGGTTGTATTGTTAAAAAGAGCATTATACCCAAAAGCAGAATTTTCATAACCACTTATGTTTTTGTAAAGAGTACCAGACCCGTATGCAGAATTTGAGTGGCCGGTTGTGTTAGAGAAAAGAGACTCTCTCCCAAATGCAGAATTAACCACACCAGTCGTGTTGTTGTAAAGAGACTGATATCCGAATGCCGAATTGTCACGGCCATATGTATTTAAATTTAGAGACTCGGAACCAACAGCAGTATTTCTATAACCTTCAATGTTCGATTCCAAAGATAGATATCCCACAGCCGTATTTTCATAGCCGTCGGTGTTGGCAAATAACGAATAATCTCCTAAAGCTGTGTTCTGTACTCCGGTGGTGTTTGTTGATAAAGAAAAATAACCCATAGCCGTGTTAGAATATCCGGTAGTATTGAACTCTAAAGCAGACCTGCCCACTGCTGTGTTATAATCGCCGGTGGTAAGATCGCTCAGAGATAGATAACCGATTCCGGTATTTTCGTTTGCAGTTGTCAATGTAAAATTTCCGGCATTAATACCCAAAAAAGTATTATATGAAACACCGTTGTAATAATTGTGTAAAAATCTATTTGTCCCTTTAAATATTACTCCGGTAGTTGTGTTGTCTGTATTTTCAAGCCGAAGTGAATTTAAGATATTCACCTGACCAGTTGCCTGACTGATTGTTAAGAAGTTAGTTGAAGCATCCTTAACGATCAATTGACCGCCAGCACCAAGTGTATTGGTTATATCCTGTGCATTGGATATAAAACTTATAAGCATAAAGCTTATTGCTGCTGTTGATAGAATGTTTTTCATTTTTTCCTCATCTTTTTAGTTAGCAGTTTTAAAGATGACATCTTTTTCTGAATCTGACTGCGGCAAGAAAGATGTCATCTTTGTTTTAATTGTTTTTTACTTAATACAGATTACCAATAAATGATTACTGCATAGGGTTAAATGGATTACTTAATCTGATCATAAGATATATCAGCATATAAATTTCGGCAATCACGCAAATGCGTGATTTTGAGAGAGTCATTGTAAAGATGACATCTTTAACTAATTACTTATCTTAATATTCTCTGGTAAACAGGGTAAAATATGAGGGAGTTTTATTTCCTATTGAAAGATGTCATCTCTCCCGGCAATACTTTACTACTGATTTAAAGTTTTTGTTGTTAGAGAAGTTTTTCTTTTATTGCTTTTGAGATTGCGCTGCTTCGGGAGTGGACTTCCAGCTTTGCATAAATATTTCGCAGGTGTGAATCAACTGTGTGATGACTTAAGAATATTTTTTCCCCGATTTGTTTTTTGCTCAATCCATCAACCAAAAGGCTAAGTATTTCTTTTTCTCTTTCCGAAAGATCATACCCATCCGATTTTATGTTCTGATCTCTGAACATATTCAAAACTTTCTTTGCGATATGCGAGTTCATCGGTGCGCCGCCGGTCATCACCTCATTGATTGAATCCACGATTTTATCTGAGGATAAATCTTTAAGCAGATAACCTGCGGCGCCGGAACAGATTGCTTTGAATACATTTTCATCATCGTCGTGTACGGTGATGATAATTATTTTTGATGAAGGAGTTAATTTTTTTAGTTCAGGAATTAATTCAATTCCACTCAAGCCTGGAAGCCCAATATCGAGAAGAATTATATCGGGAACCAATTCTTCTTTCTCGATAATATCAAGAGCAGTTTCTCCGGAGCTGAAAGTGTTTTCGCATCGGATTGAACTGCTCTTGTTGATAGCCTCTTTTAAAGAATCACGAAATAGATCGTTGTCTTCTATAATTATTACGTCAATCTGTCGATTCATTTTCTAATTATTTATTTTATACTTTTTCAAGATAAAGCGGAAGTAGCCAGATTTCAATCACGCAAGTGCGTGATATTAATATTTAATTCAAGAAGTGTCCCTTTGCCAAGCTGGCTTTCAAAGTTTAATTCTGCATCAATTTCATTTGCCCGTGATTTAATATTTTTTAAACCATTACCACCGGATTCTGATGATATGTCAAACCCTTTGCCATCATCCTTTATGGAAAGAAATAGTTTATTAATATCCAGGTTGAATCTGATATCAACCCGTTTTGCTCCGGAGTGTTTAACAATATTATTCAACGATTCTTTATAAATAAGAAAAAGATTTCGCTTGGTTTCAGGGAGGAGATTTATTTCCGGAACATCTTTTGGATAGTCAATACTCGTAATATATTTTATCAGCAAGTCATCTGCTACTTGCTTCATTTTTGAAATAAGATCTTTTAAACTATCTGAAGACGGATTTGTGAGCCACACAATATCACGTATTGCCTGAGTTGAACCTTTCGCCACTTTACGAATGCGTTTTATTTTTTCCGCTGCTTCTTCATTTATCTTCTCATCTTTCTGAATTAACTCGCTCATAAGCGAAATACTGCTAAGGTTGCTTCCTATTTCATCGTGAAGATCCTGAGCAATTCTGTTTCTTATTTTTTGCTTCTCAATTTCTTTTTCCTGCTCAATATTTTTTGCTTTCAATTCAGCTTCACGCAGCAACGCCGCTTCTTTCAATCTTCTTAATCTTTCTTCTTCTTTCTTTTTTCTTCTTCTGGTTTCTGCTGATCTGATTAAAAGCAAACAACCAACAAAAGCAATAGCATAAATAGAATAAGCCCACCAGGTTTTCCAGAATGGCGGAGTAATTATTATTGAAATCTGTGTTCCCTTTTCATTCCATACACCATCGCTGTTAGTTGCTTTTACGCGAAAAGTATATTCTCTTGGATCTAAATTTGTGTAAGTAACAAATCGTCTTGTGCCGCAAAAAATCCAACTCTTGTCAAATCCAACCAGCATATAAGCGTATTGATTTTTTTCAGGTGCATTATAATCGAACGATGCAAATTGAAAAGAAAAATCGTTCTGGTAATACGAAAGAGTAATTTCTTTTTCTGTGAAAATGTTTGAAGGTAACTTTGAATTGTTGTTTGTGTCTGACGGCTGATTGAATAATTGAAAATCTGTTATAATTACAGCAGGAGAAAAAGTTGATTGTTTAATATTTTTTGGATTGAAATAATTTAGTCCGGTTGTACATCCGAAGTAGATTAAACCATTGCTTGTTTTTAATCCCGCGCTTGAATTAAATGAGCTCCCGATTAATCCATCTGAAGCACTGAAATTAATAAATGTCTCTCCTTCCGTATTGAAAAAAGAAATACCGGCGCCTGTTCCAATCCACAGATTTCCATCATCATCTTCGATTATACTTTCAATTGCGTTATCAGATAGACCATTCTCGACTGTAAAATATTTTATTTCAACATCCAGTTGAGAACCGTTTCTTGATCCCGAATCATTCTTTATTAAAAATTTATTTAAACCGTTTGCTGTTCCTATCCACAAAACAGTTTGGTTCTGCAAGTTTTTCGCTTTAACAGATTCGCGTATTGTATAGATGTTATCGCTGCTGAGTTTTTTGCCTTCTTTGTTGTTCGAATTCCAATTATAAAAAATGGCAGACGTATCTTCGTTGAATAAATCTAATCCGCCGCCATTTGTTCCGATCCAGAGTCTTCCTTTTCTATCCATATAAAGTGACCAGACATCATTAAAACTCAGACTTGTGGGATTTTCAGGTTCATTCCTCCAGTGATCAACTTTGCCGTTAACAGGATTTAGTTTTGCTAATCCAGCACCCCAGAATCCCATCCAGAGTTTACCATCAACATCCTGTATAATAGTTTTTATATAATTAAAGGCTGAAAGATTGAAGGTTGGATTATCAATTTTTGGCGAGATAATATTATTCGTTTTTAAATCAAGTTCTTTTAATCCCTGACCGTAGGTGCCTATCCAGATATTACCAGAACTTCCGGCAGATAATGACCAGATATTCAGCGATTGAAGTTCTGAATTCCAAATGCTTGTTTGATTACCCGCATTATTTTTAATTTCAAACAATCCTGCATCCGTTCCGAACCATATTGTACCGTCTTTTGTTTGAGTGATTGCACGAACGCTTTTGTTAAACAATTCAGGAGAAATAGCCGGTGTCTGCCCGATGGAAACAGTTGAATTGAATTTGGAATTTTTTGGTGAGTAGATGTTCACACCATTTTCAGTTGCAAACCAGACAACTCCTGATTTGTCTATAAGCATATCCTGAATCTGATTGCTTAAAAATTCAAAATTTGTTTTTTTACTCTGAGTAAATCTCTCGCTGTAACCCGTTGTTAAATTTAATCTGACAAGCCCTCCAAACGTACCTATCCACAATATTTTTTCATCAGAATAAATTTCTTCCGCAACGGAGCTTACACTATTGGCAAATTGCAAATCTGAATTAATTGGTAAAGGAACCGAGACAAACTCTTCATTAATAAAATTAAATTTTAGTAAACCGTTTAGTGTTCCCATCCAAAATGAATTTTCAGAAAAGGTTGATTTCGAAAGACTCCAAACCGGAATATTTAAATCAGGAAGAACTTTTTTAAATGGTCGTTCAACCTGGTCAGGAGTATATTTAGTTAATCCGCTGTAAGTTGAAATCCAGAGACCGGAGTTATTATCCTCAAGAATTGAAGTGATGAAATTATCTGAAAGCAGATTTAAGTTTTCAGTTGTGTTTTGCCAATGATCAAATTTATTTTTTGATGGATTGAATCTGAAAAGCCCATGCTTATAAGAACCAATCCAAAGGTTATTTTTGCTATCCTCATAAATACACGTAATATTGATTTCATCTGTTGAAGTTGAATCTAAATTCCAACGTTCGAAGCTATCATTACGTGGATCGTATTTGTTGAGACCACCGCTCTTTGTTCCAATCCACAAATAACCGGAACGATCCTCATACAAAGACCAGATAATATTTTCCGATATCGAAGATTTAGCATCAGGATTATTTCGATAGACTTTTATTTCATATCCATCAAATCTGTTCAGACCATCATCAGTTCCAAACCAGATAAACCCGTAGTGATCTTGCAGCAGACAATTAACAAAACTGTTTGATAATCCCTGCTTTGCAGTTAACTGCCCGAACGGAATTGATTGAGAAAAAATTTGTTCATTAACAGTACTGAGTATAACAAAACAAATTAAAAAATGAATTCGGCTGAATTCTGATATTATCGTATTGTTCTTTCCGAATAACATATTAACCGAATATTAAGTTTATCTTTAACACAAATATTTCAATAAAAGTTCTTCGTTTAATGAATTTGCATTCCAGAAAATAAGAAAAAAATAATTAAAGAAAAGTCTCCGTTTTAAATAATTATACTTGTGGCTGAACATTATGAACAATAAAAAACCTCTGCTAACACAATAGCAGAGGTTAAAATGAACGTTTTTACAAGTCTTATTTTATCAGTATCATTTTTTTAGTTTCAGTATAAGAACCTGCTTGCAGTTTATAAAAATATATTCCGCTTGAGAGACCTTGCCTACCGGCAGGCAGGTTCTGACCTTCGTCAGAATGACTCCTGAATTCAACTGCATAACTTCCTGCTGGTTTGAATTCATCAATTAAAGTTGCAACAAGATTTCCAAGAACATCATAAACTTTTAATGATACATCACTACTCACAGGTAACCGATAACTGATTACTGTGCTTGGATTAAATGGATTCGGATAATTTTGTTCAAGCGAGAAATTTATTAAAGGTATTCCACTCACCGAAGTTACACCTGACTCCCAAATTTTTTCTTCCATTAAATGTCCGAAATATGGAGGCATTACATCTTCCAGAGGATTATTGTGTCCATCATATTGCCACTGTTTTGCATCAGTTAGAAACCTGAACGAACGTCTGTAAATCAACCTTGCTCGAACGACATATTCCACACCTCCGCCCGGTATTTCAAAAGAATATGACGACGTATCGGTATCAAGTGCTGCAATCCGATTATCAAAAATAATTCCTGTCGCATCAGTAAAAAATGTTGGTCCGTTTCCGCTTGAATCATGATTAACCTTTGAATAAAACTTTCCCGGAAGTCCGGCATAATATCCCTGAGCCGGGTCACCAACACCACCAAGTTGATGGACAAGTTGATTTCCAGTATAGATCAAAGGTGTACTATCTTGTTTTGTGAAAGCTTCAACAAGCAAAATCATATTTCGAATTGTAACACCTGTCGGAACATGATGACCGGTATTGTTATTTGTAATTGTAACTTCCACATTTACTTCATTACCTGATGGTTGAGGATTTATATTCAGCTCAACAGCATTTTCAAGATATTCAGGAGTTGTTCCTTTAATATCGTGCGCTCTGATTGTACTCGAATCACGTTGAAGATTAATCTGCGTACAAACAAAACTAGCTCCATAAGAAGGCATATGACAATCAACACAAGTTGCATAGTACGGAGATTGCGGGTCTGAATACGGACTGTCAAGCCATTCAAGATATGTTGGTTCTGATATTACTCCATTTTCTTCTTCAAAATCTCCATCTTCATCCGGATCATTTTTATCCTGATGACAGGATGCACAAACAACAGCAGTCAATTGCGGTTGATAAGAAGACCTCATCAGACTGAAAAGGTTAAAATCTGAATCACCTAATACTCCGTACTGTATCTGGCTGGATGTTACTTCGGGACGTGTGTAAGTTACAACCCCAGGATAAATTCCAGGATAGTTTATTTTACTTTCATCAACGTGAGCAATTTTATGACAAGCTTCACAAGATATTCCGTGCATTGATCCGACAGACAAACTATCAATGGGTTCAAGAGCACTAAATGGATTTTTTATCCATGGTTCCGGTTGATGACAGGAAGCGCATTCAGATTCAGGATTGTTGCCAGCAAGAAAAGAATCTCGTGTGTAAACGAAACCGCCCATTCCTCCCGGAGTTCCTGTACCATTATAAGTATCATAAACCCATGCGTTAACACCAGCAAGAGACATCGGCGAACCAGTCCATTGATCGTATTGATCTGGATGACACGAACCACAAACTTCAGGATCCATAAAATTGTAATTCGGATTGTTATCCTGTGGCACTGATTCAATTAGTATTTCAACATTCGTAATTGGTGAATTAACTGTAACAGATTTATTGTAATAATATTTTTTTGCACCAACGATAACGAGATCTGCACCAATTGCATTAGTTAAAACGAAAGAACCATCAGCAGCAGTTATAGTTTTTATATTGGTGGTTTGTAATGTTACCATTGCACCTGCAACAGGCAACAAAGTTAACTGATCCCGAACAACACCGGAAACTTGCGGATAATTTGATTGCAGTATAAACAAAATCATTACTAACGCTGATATAACGATCCGACAGTTAAATATTTTTATCATAGTCAATCTGAATTATTGGAATAATTTTGAAAAGAATTTTTTTGAAACCCTTAAATGAAAATAGGTCAAAAAAAATTTATTAACAATATTCATCAAGGCTCATCAATGTGATGAATCAGGAACCTTTTCTGAAATATTTAATAATGAAATAACAAGCTGTTTTCTAACTTCAACGAGTGTTTTCATGACACGTTTAATATTTCTATCTGATCAAAACCAGCTTTTTTGTTTCTGTAAATGAACCAACCTGAAGTTTATAAAAATATATTCCACTCGATAATCCGGCAGCATCGAAAACAACTTCATATTCACCGGATGGTTTTTCTTCATTCACTAAAGTAGTCACTTCGTTACCCAATACATCAAAAACTTTTAACGTAACAAGAGACTCTTCGACTTCGCTCAGGGCAACAGATGGAATAGAATACTTAATTTTGGTTGAAGGATTAAATGGATTTGGATAGTTTTGCTCCAATGAAAAATCATAAAATGGTTCAGTAATATTTGATACATCTGTCGGTATTGTGTAATAGAAAACACCGATATCATCAAGATACCATCCATCTCTGGTCGTACCGCTGTCAGTTCTAAGTCTGAAACGAATTTTAACTTGTGAACTTGAGTATGTAGTCAGGTTGATTTCTTCCTTTACCCAGTTTGTTTGTGCTGCATCATAAACTGGTTCACCGTTCGGTTGAAAACTTCCCACACCAGGTTCGGTGTATTGCCCTTCAAGTGCAATCCAGGTTGTTCCATTATTTGTAGAAACCTGTACCTGTCCATAATCCCAATTGCTTTCCATATCAAATTTTGTCCAGAATACTAATCTTGGATTATTTAAACCAGTAATGTCTATTGGATTCGTTAACGTCATGGTGACTGTTGCATTATTCACATAGTTGCCGTTTTTGCTGTCTGCATAAGAGTTCGGCTCTGAGTAAAATGTTTTATAAGTAGAATCCCATTGCGGAGATGTTGTTGGCGTTTTAGTAATCGTCCAATTAATTGCGGGATTGTTGGCTGTATCTTCAAATACAAAAACCGGGTAACCAATAACAAAAGTTGTTGTATCTGAAGAAAGTAAGTCATTGTTCGTTCTGGTTGTAATAACAATAGGAATTTCTTCAGCTAATGATGCAGAAGCAGAAATAGAAAAAGATAATGGTGAAGTTAATATTGCAACACTTCTTGCTTCAATTGAATCAAGTGATGAACTCCCGGTATTAATAACTACATACTGACTTGGTGATGTCAGTTCAATTGTGAGATTATATGCAGTAGCCAATCCTTTATTTTTAAATTCCGGTAAAAGCTCAACCGTATTGTTCGGAAGAAAATATTGTACGTTGAAATTCGGATTAATAAGCTGGACAAATTCACCGGCAAGAAATGATTGATAAATCATCGTTCTGAGGTTCTGTTGGGCAATGGGATAAATTTCATTTTGTTGAGGCCAGAAATCATCCCCAATTTCTATTGTATAACCATAAGTTTTATTCTTTAGTGTCTGTTCGCCGTACATCCAGTCACGAATACTGCCATTAGAGTTATAACCAAGTAGCTGACCACCTGAACCAAATGTATATCCGCTGAATGATGTGAGTAATGCAGCGAATTCTCTGTATGTAAGTGAGTCAGGTGTTTCTGCATTAATATATCCCCACGGATAGAGAATATATCCTCCATACGTATGCATGTTAAAATGAGTACCGTAATTATTAAGGATAGCAAAATCTCTTATCGCCTGAGGTTCAGGTTCAGAGAATGATGAAGCACCCCGGTATGTTTCATCACAAGGATCAGGACTGGAACCAATGTTGTCATAGCCCCACATATAACCGAAGTTTCTGTTCAGGTCAATTCCATAACAGCCATTTCCATTATTTCGTCTGTTCTTCCTCCACATTCCGCCGCCATTCGGATCCGTTTGTCTGTTGTACTCATAACCATCAGGGTTAAAACATGGTACAAAAAACATTTCACGGTTATTCACCAGGTATGTTGCCTCCGGATCTGTTCCGTAATTTTCAAGAAGATACCACATATAATACATTTGTGTTGCCATTGATTGCGGTTCGCGTGCATGAACAAGTGCATCGAAGCCGGCTGCTGGTTCATTTTCATTTATGTTAGGATTGTCTGAAATTTTTGCAGCCCAAATTGTTCTGCCTTCGATACTTGTTCCAATTGAAAATTTTTGTGTAATAAGGTTCGGATAAAGTTGAAACATTTCATCAAGATCAGTTTGGATTTCTGCATACGTATAGTAACCGCCCATCGAACCGAAACCAAATCCTGTGATACCAAAATTTCTCTGACTATCTATTTTAATATTTTCTTTTTCAGCTTCGGATAATTTTGGCAGAGAGTTGTAATATGATTTCCAATCATCTATCAGTATTTGATAATTGAGTCCCGAATTGGTTAAAGCCCAAAATTCATTTTCATTTACAAACAATGTAACGCCACCCGATTTTTCAAAAATAGCTTCTTCAAAGTCAATTGATAGTGAAGATGCTATTTGGAAATCAATTTCATTATTAATGAAGAGTTTGACCTGTTTAAAATTTTGTGGGAATAAGTTCAGATTTACGACAATCAATAACAAAAAAAGTTTTTTCATTTTATATCACCGTAATTATTTGTTGTTTATAAAACTATAATAGATCTTTAAGTATTTCGTCACAGATAGCATATCCATTCGAAGTCATTTTTACAATATTATTTTCGATGGTTACAAATTTTTTATTTTTTAACACTTCAAAATAAGCATATTTACTTTTCATCCATTCTTGGATCTGAATTCCAAATCGATTTTCAAATTTTTCAAAATTTAATCCTGAGCTTCTTAACTCAAGCATTACATATTCATTAATTGCTTTATCATCAGTTATAATTTCTGAACCAGCTACAGCGCTTCCATATTTATTAACTTTATCAATGTACATTTTAAGACTTGAGAAGTTCCACCATCTCTCTCCATCAATAAATGAATGTGCTGAAGTACCAAACCCAAAATAATCAGTGTAATGCCAGTAAGCATTGTTGTGAATACATTCAAATCCTGGCTTCGCAAAATTTGAAACTTCGTATTGATAAAACCCATTTGAAGTGAGGAAATCAATTGTCATTTCATACAATTCTGCATCATAATCCTCATCTTGAATTTTAACTTTTCCATCAAGTACCATTTTATTTAATATCGTTCCTCTTTCAAGAATCAAGCTGTAAGCGGAAATATGTTTAACAGGAAGTTGAATTGCTTGCTCTAGATTTTTTTGCCATTTCTCTTTTGTCTGCCCGGGTAAATTGAATATTAAATCAAGACTTATATTCCCGAAACCAGCATTTGCTGCTGCATAAACTGTTTTAATTGCTGTATCAGCATCGTGAATACGTGTTAAAAATTTTAAATCACTATTATCAAAGGATTGAATACCAATACTTATCCTGTTAATTCCGGCTTGCTTGAATAATTTTAATTTATCAATTGAAACAGTACCAGGATTTGTTTCAAGTGTAATCTCAGCATTAGTTATAACTCCGAACTTTTTAATAACCGATTCAATTATTTCAAAAATATACTCTGGCTCCATCAATGAGGGAGTTCCGCCGCCAAAGTAAATCGAGATTAATTCTCTTTCCTCAGAATAATTTGCTGCATAGTATTCAATTTCTTTCTTCAAAGATTTCAGGAATGAACTAATGTTATCTGAAGTAATAATTGAATAGAAATCACAATAAATACATTTGTGGTCGCAGAAAGGAATATGTATGTAGCAAGCGGTTTGTTTCATAAAGATCAGAATAAAAATAAATCAAGTTTGTATTAAGATAATGGAAGATAATAAGAAACGAAATTAGAAATCATTAAATTTAGGAAAGAATATACGTGGATCATTATCTATCATTAATTATAAATTAAGGTTATATAAAATATTTTGAATTCATTTCACGCTTCACAATAACATCAAAAATAAATCTTATGATATTATCACCAGGATTCAAAATAAAAAACCCCCTCTGAAAAAGAGGGGATTGTGAGATAATGGGATTATTTTTATTTCAACAGGATCATCTTCTTCGAGCTTAAATATTTATCTGCAATAAGCTGATAGATATAAACACCACTTGAAAGATCACTTGCATCGAACTGAACTTCATACCTTCCAGCTTGCTGAATTTCATTAACCAACACTTTAACTCTTCTGCCAAGTATATCATAAATTGCAAGATTGACTAAAGTCCCTCCTTTGGAGGGATTTAGGGAGGCAGGCAGATCATACTTTATTGTTGTAATTGGATTGAAAGGATTCGGATAGTTCTGATATAAAGTAAATTCAGTTGGAAGGATTTCTTTTTGATTTTGTTTTGACTCACTTCCAAAATGTTTTCTAAGTATTTCATCAATCCGTTGGTTATAATCAGCAGATGATTTTATCAGATACTTTCCCAATCTCCCTTTTTGTAATGTTGAATCAGCTTCCTCAAGCAACAATGCTGTTGTCAGTGCATCTATCTCTGCAT
>WBZY01000234.1_pt1 | contig 46844 bp, 37 predicted proteins | sample 5204191 | NCBI WGS metagenome assembly WBZY01 (sample SAMN12344363, study PRJNA552823) | activated sludge metagenome | biome: Activated sludge suspended growth; feature: Anammox Sidestream; material: Wastewater; isolation source: activated sludge from anammox sidestream of wastewater treatment...
CAAGGGAAATATGTAAAAGAACAGTATTTTTACCAAAAACCCTAAGCTCAAATCTTAAAATTATCTATTGGTAAATAGAAAATCGACCTCGCACTTTTACAAAAAGTGCGTTTTCGTTCAGACACTAGTTTATGATAACAGCACGGTCGTAACCATGGGCAGTTCAGGGAGTGTGCAATTTGATAGTAACGGCGATGCATCGTTTGGTGACAATACCAAGGCATTAACTACCGGTACGTTCACCATAAGCACGAAAGACAATATTGCAGAGACTATCAGCATTACCGTCACAGATGGGAACTCCAAGACCGGTTCTAATGCTGGACTCCTTATCAATCCAGGTGCGGTAGCCAGCGTTGCCTTTGTCCAGCAGCCTGCTGATGCCGTGGCAGGCGCTGCGATCAGTCCGGCCATTACTGTGCAGCTCAAGGATGCCCTTGGTAATAACGTATCCACAGGCGGTGTGTCAGTGGCGATGGCCCTGACAACCGGCACCGGCGTGTTCAGTGGCACGACACCGCAGACAACGGACGGCAGTGGTCTTGCAACCTTTAACGATCTTAGCATCAACCTGACAGGCTCAAAAAACCTGACGGCATCAAGCGCAGGACTGACCTTGGCCGTGAGTGATGCGTTTACGATATCGGCCGGCGCAGCAGTCAGCATTATCTTTGTTCAGCAGCCTACGGACACGGTGGCTAATGATGTAATCAGTCCGGCTATTACCGTGCAACTTAAGGATATCCTTGGCAATAACGTGTCCACGGGCGGTGTGTCTGTGGCGATGGCCCTGACGACCGGCACCGGCGTGCTCAGTGGCACGACACCGCAGGCAACGGATGGCAGTGGCCTTGCGACCTTTTCTGATTTGAGCATCAATCTGGGAGGAGCAAAGAACCTGACGGCATCGAGTGCAGGGCTAACTTCAGCCGAGAGCAATGCGTTTACGATTATCCTGGGAACCGGGACGAAGGTGCGAGTTGAGACGGCGATGGATGGAAGTGGGACGGTAGTGCCTTTACAGAGTATCACTTCGGGTCGTTCGATTACGGTGTATGCGATTGAACGTGATGATTATGACAACTTCATAGCCAATGTGGCAGCCGATGTCTGGTCCCTCGAAAACACCACGGGGGCTGTGGTTGCAGGAGATATTGTCCCGTCCGGAGACGGGAAAAGCGCCGTTTTTACCGGACATTTCGCAGGAACTGCTGAAATCAGGGTAGCATCCGGCAGTTTGACTCCGACAAATTCCGGAATAGTGACGGTGACCCCCGGAGTTGATTCCACCAGTCCTTCCCATGAAGCTACGGGGGTGGTGATAAATACGGCCATACGTGCGTCGTTCAGTGAGGCAATGGATGCCGCTACTGTTACTGCGGCTACCTTTACCATAAATGACGGCAGCGGTAATATCAGCGGATCGGTATCGTATCGTGGTACTACGGCCATGTTTACACCGTCTGCCAACCTGACTCCTTCCACTGTCTACACGGCAACGATTACCACGGGGGTAGAAGACCTGGCCGGCAATGCCATGGCCGCTGATTACACCTGGGACTTTACCACTGGCACAGGCACGGATACCTCACCGCCAACGATAAGCGCCACAAGTCCCGTTCATGGCGCATCTGGAGTGACTGTCAACAGGGCTATTACTGCTACATTCAGTGAGGCAATGGATGCCGCTACCGTTACCGCAGCGACTTTTACGGTAAATGACGGCAGCGGTAATATCAGCGGATCGGTATCCTGTCGTGGTACGACGGTAACGTTTAGCCCGACCAGTAACCTGACTCCTTCTATCGTCTACACAGCAACGATTACCACGGGGGTAAAAGGCCTTGCAGGCAATGCCATGACCGCTGATTACACCTGGAGCTTTACCATCGGTACGGATACGGATATCACACCGCCCACCGCCAGTGACACGAGCCCGGTTGATGACGCATCCGGTGTGGCTATTAATGGAGCTATTACTGTTGTATTCAGTGAGACGATAGATGTTTCTACGATAAGCACCGCTACATTTACCGTGAATGATGGCAGTAGTACCATTGGCGGAGCTGTTACGTATCATGGTACGATAGCCACATTTACACCATTGAGCGACCTGACACCTTCTGCTACCTATACGGCAATGATTACCACGGGGGTAAAAGACCTTGCCGGCAATGCTATGACCGCTGATTACACCTGGGACTTTACCGCCGGCACGGATACGGATATCACATCACCCGCGGTAAGTTCCACGAGTCCAGTCAACGGAGCGTCTGGTGCGGCAATCAATGGGGCTATTACGGTTACGTTTCTTGAGGCGATGGATGTGTCTACTGTGAGCACTGCCACCTTTAGCGTGAATGATGGTAGTAGTGATATCAGCGGATCGGTATCTTATAGTGGCATGACAGCGACGTTTGCGCCGTCGGGTAACCTAGCCCATTCCACGGCCTACACGGTAACGATGACCAGGGGGGTAAAAGACCTTGCCGGCAACGCCATGGCTGCTGATTATACCTGGAACTTTACTACCGGTACGGATATTGCCGTGTGCAGAGATAAGGTGATGACGGTGTCTCCGGAAAAAATAAGGCTTAAACTAGGGAAGAGCGCTAAAGTAACGGTGACGGTAACCGGTGAGGGTGGTTGCCCAGTGGAGGGTAAGAAAGTAAGGGCGCAGGTTAAAAGGGGCAGAAGATGCATCACGGTTCATCCAAGAAGAAGCATTACCGACGCTCATGGCCAGACCGAGTTTACCATTACGGAACTGACCCAATCAAGTGACCGGAAAATGAGAAAAGGAAGGGTGAAATTTAAAGCAGGCAGTGCAAAAGCAAAATTGAAAGTAAAAGTCAAATAAGAGTAACTGGTATGGTGCCGTTTTGATCTGACCGGTATTGCTACCAAGCCAGCAGACGGGATTTTCTATCTTTCATTAATTTTCCTTGAATGCCTTGAAAATACGGATAAAATAGAAGCACAAATTCATTTCAAAACAGGTAGACGAAGCATATGAAGATACTGTTGATGTCCATGCCAGATTGTGCCCCGCACTTTAATGCAAAGCGATGGAAGGCGCCAAACCTCGCTATTTCATCGATTGCAGGGAATATTGATGGCCACGACGTTTATATAGCAGACCTGATTCTCCGGAGAGAGCGGATTGCAGACACCGTCAGGGAGCTGATTGCAAAATATTGCCCTGACGTGGTTGGGCTGACGGCTATGAGTTTTCAGTTCTCTACGGCCCGCAGGATAGCAAGTCTCATAAAAACGATCAATAACAATATTAAAACTGTTTTGGGCGGGTATCATGTAACGCTCATGTATCGGGAGATAAGCGAAAGTGAAGAGGCTGCGCCCTTTGATTTTTTCATTCGCGGAGAAGGGGATTTATCGTTTAATGAATTGTTAGAGGCCATAAGCGGTAAGAGAATCATGGAAAGTGTCCCGGGTCTTTCGTTTCGAAAGGGCGATGGTTTTATTCATAATTCCCCGCGTTCTTTGGAAGATTTGGCGAAGATAAAAATACCTGATCGTTCCAAACGGATATGGAAGGGATATCAATATTACGGATTTAAGCTCGATATCGTGGAATCATCCCGCGGATGCGTTATGCCCTGTAATTTCTGCAGTATGGACAAGATGTATGGTAAGACCTTCCGACGCTATAGCGTGGACAGGATACTTTCTGACATTTCCAACGCCAAGCAGGCGGGCGCGAATTTCATTATCTTCTCGGATGATAACTTTACATTGGATATCAAGGGATTCGAGTCTCTCTGTGATGCGATCGCTGACGCCGGACATAATGATATTCGGTATATCATCCAGGCCAGCAGCACGGGCATTGCTTCCTCTGATACCCTTGCGGAAAAGATGGCCAGGGCAGGTTTCCGGATCGTTTTTCTTGGTATCGAAAACGTTTCGGAAGAAAATTTGCGGCGTATGAAGAAGGGAAACATTATCGAAAAGACAAAGCTCGCTGTCAAACGATTGCATGAGCACAATATTATGATTGTTGGCGGTATGATTATCGGGAATCCCAATGACAAGGAAGAGGATATTGCGAGAAATTATGAATTCTTTGTCGATTTGCAAATAGATTTCTTTGCAGACCAGATACTGACGCCGTATCCCAAAACAGGCATGCGCGACGAGTTGTTAAACGACGGGCTAATAACGAATACCAGTGACTATAGCCGGTACAACTGCTTTTGGGCGAATATCAAGACAAACTATTTAGGACCAGAGGAGCTTCAGTTTCTCAGATGGAAATATAACAAGAAATATGCCAGTTATATTTGTACAACCCCGGCCTTTATCAAAAATTATCCCCTTGCTTATTATTACCGGCAGTATTTCAGGAGACCATTCCTGAGGCTAAAAAACAGGTTATTCAACAACAATTTCAGTGAAATGGAATTGTATAAAAGAGATATGGCGGGGGCGGAGGCAATGAACACGTTTTTTTAAGAAGAATGTTATCGTAATACCTTCCGTTGCTATCGCTATTATATTAGATCAGTATTATAAAAAAAGAGGTTTTCCATGCCCACAGTATCCATTGTCAAATGTGATGATTATGAATCAGAAAAGGTTTATCACGCCATTCATAAGTCTTTAAGCCTGCTAAATGGCGTCGATAAACTGGTTAAACCCGGTATGAAGGTGCTGTTAAAGCTCAATCTCCTCTCTTCATCACAACCGCCGGAGAGGGCTGTTAACACGCATCCCATCGTGGTCCGTGCCCTTGTTCGCATATTTCAGAAAGACTTTGGATGTGACGTTTTTATAGGAGACTCGTCCGGCAGCGTGAAGAACGCCTCCACCTTTAATGCCTTTCGCATTACCCGGATCACTGATATTGCTGAGGAAACCGGCGCGAAGATTGTGAATTTTGATAAGGATGAGTACGTAGACGTTCACAACAAAGATTATGAAATTTTAGATAAATTCCGTATTGCCAGGACCCTGCGGACGGTGGATTTTATCGTATCAGTGCCAAAGTTGAAAACTCATGGGTTGACGCAATACACCGGCGCGATAAAGAATATGTTGGGCAGCATCCCCGGGAATGGAAAAAAGAACGTGCATTTGATTGCACCAAAACCGACGGTGTTTGCAAAGGCGCTGGTAGACATCTATCATATGGTGCCGCCCCATCTGATTATTATGGATGCCATTGTGGGTATGGAGGGAAACGGGCCGAATGCCGGCCAACCGAAAAAGGTTGGCCTGATTCTCGCCAGCCAGGACAGTGTCGCCCTGGATGCGGCAGCGAGCAGCATTATTGGCTTTGAACCTATGGCTATACCGACCATCCGGTTTGCACACCAGCGAGGCTTGGGTATCGGGGAGCTCGATACCATCAATGTAGTCGGCGAAACCATTCATAACGTATCCGTGCCGGATTTTCAAAAACCTTCCAGCGGCGCTCAGGATTTTGCAGGAAAATATCTTCCCGATTTTCTGCTGACCATGATGTTTGACAGCACCTGTTCCACCTTTTCTACGGTAAATCATGCAAACTGTACGCGGTGCTACGAATGTGTAAGAAACTGTCCTGCCGGCGCTATGTCGAAAGAGAATGGCAAGGTGATTGTGGATAAGAAGAAATGCATCGGATGTTTTTGCTGCGATGAGGTGTGCGATTTTCATGCAATTGAAATGAAACGTTCGCTGCTGGGAAGGACGCTTCTGGGCATGGCAAAGGCCCTGGGAGTGGAAAAAGTTGAGTAAAGATATCATCGTGCAGTGAAGCTGCAGTCGGGTCGCCTCTAAAAAGAATGGAGTGAGGGGTCCGTTGAGAAACTTGCAAAAACGCATTCACCATGGAACTACAGTGGACGAAGATCTTTCTTCCTGAGATAAAGGAGCTCATTGAAACCAGAGATTTCAAGGGGTTGCGGGATTTTCTTCGGGAGCGGCATCCGGCCGACATTGTGGACATCCTCCGCGAGCTTGATCCGACTGAACGTGTTATGGGTTTCAGGCTGCTTGATAAACATAAGATTTCAGCGGTCTTTGCCCTTGTTGAACCGGTAGAGCAGGAAGAACTTCTCAAGCAGTTTACAGAGCAGCATGCAAAAGAAATTCTGATTCAGATGCAGCCGGACGACCGGACCCAGCTCTTTGATGAATTGCCTGCCCACGTAGTTGAAAAACTCCTGAAGCTCCTGCCTCCCGCGGAACGCAAGGAGGCCAACGAACTCCTGAATTATCCTCACAACTCTTCCGGACGCATCATGACGCCGGAATATGTCGACCTTCAAATAGGCATGACGGTGGCGGAGGCATTGGAACATATTCGTAAAACCGGGCCAAACCGGGAAACGATTTATATTTGTTATATAGTTGATGAGACCAAAAAACTTCGCGGTGTCGCTTCTCTGAAGAATATTATCCTCGCCAATCCCGGCCAGCTTATTAAGGACATTATGAATGAAAATGTTTTTTATGTCCATACCACCGATGACCAGGAAAAGGCGGTTCAGGTAGTGCAAAAATATGATATCCTGGCGGTGCCCGTGGTGGATAATGAAGACAGACTGGTCGGCATCGTTACGGTCGACGATGTGTTAGACGTCGTGCAGGAAGAAGTAACCGAAGATTTTCAGCGGATGGCCGGTATTCAGACTACGGAGGAAGAATATTTTCGGGTGGGATTTTCAAAGCGGATCGTCAATCGGGTTTCGTGGCTGGTTATCCTGGTTATTGCCGCAACGATATCACAAACCATTTTGAAAAGTTATTCCGGGGTCCTCAGTTCCGTGATTGCCCTTGCGTATTTCATTCCCATGCTTACAGGGTCAGGGGGCAACACGGGGTCACAGTCATCCACATTAATCATTCGCGCGCTTGCAACGGGGGAAATCAAGACGAAAGAATGGTGGCGGATTTTATTGCGGGAATTTAAGGTGGGTATCTCCCTGGGGCTTATTATGGGTTTTATCGCCTTTGTCATAGCAGCCATATCCTTGAAACAGATGACGGTAGCTTCAACGGTTGGTGTTTCTTTGTGCATCGTAGTGAGCGTGGGTAATATTGTCGGCCTTGCGATACCGTTATTTTTCAGGTTTATCAAACTGGATCCGGCCTTTGTTTCAGCGCCGCTTATCGCCACCTTATTAGATGCGACAGGCTTGGTGATTTATTTTGAGATTGCCAGCAGAATGCTCACTTGGTCGGCTTCGTAAAAATCAGTGATACACCAGGCATTTTTTTCAGTCGTGATACACAGGATAAGACGTCAGGAAAGCTCTTTTTTATGCATGAAAGTAGGGCCTAATGAAAAATATTTTGACATTCTTGGCAAAATGTGAACAGACATAACCCTGTCAAGGTTTTGAACCCTGACAGGGTTCGCTCGCTTTTCCGGCTTGTTCGGGGTGGGGGTATATTAACTTGACATTTTTCCGGGGGAATGGTATCCTTTTTTGTCGTAACGACAACTCATGGCATGCGATATACCATACCTGCAGAAAGGAGTTACGCTGTGGATAATGAGAAGAAATCAGACAGGAAAAGCACCATTCTTTATGGTCTTGCCTTTGACAGCAAGGACAGTCACAAAAGAATTACGACGGGCGAAGACTTCTACATCGTAGGAGGTTCTGCTGAGACCCATGAAATCCTTGTTGAAAAGGTGCTGGAATTCAATAAAACGGTAAAAAAATATGGTAAGAAATTGGATGATCTTTCTCAATCTGAATTTAATACGATTGCAAAAGAGGTTTCCCCGAAGAACGATAAAACCTATTGGTTTTTTTCCCCGGTGATTTAGAGCCATATGAAACGCATTGTTTTTACGGTCTTGCTGTTTCTCAATGTTATCTGTGCTCCACTGAATTACGGTGCAGAAGAGTTTGGCGACTTTGATGTGCATTATCAGATGGGAAATGAATACAACAATCGTGGTTTGGTTGACCTGGCGATTACAGAGTACAAAAAGGCCATTGAATTAAACAGATATTCTCCAAAGGTGTATAATAACTTAGGTGTGGCTTATAGCAAACGGAAGATGTTCGATGCGGAGATTGCCGCATATAAGATTGCAATAGAGTTGGATCCGAGATATACAGACGCGTATTTTAATCTTGGGATTGCATACGGTGCCAAGGGGATGGTTGATGAAGAAATCAGTCTGTACGAAAAAGTTATCGAGCTTGACCCAAAGAATTTTGAGGCATTTTATAATTTGGGGGATTCCTATCGTGAGAAAGAAAAGTACGATGAATCAATTACTGCGTATAAAAAAGCAATCGAAATTTCCCCTCAATCCGTAAACTCCTATTTCAATTTAGGGGTTTCATATGGAAAGAAAGGGTTGTTGGATGACGAAATCGCACAATACAAGAAGGTGTTGGAGTTGAACCCCAGAAGTGCGGAGGCCCATTTTAATCTGGGAGTGGCATATGGGGAAAAAAAAATGTATGAAAACCAAATCAGCGAATACAAGAAAGCCATTGCTCTAAATCCTGGATATGCAAAGGCACATAAAAATTTAGAATCAATATATCGCGGGAAAGGGATGAAGGAAGAGGCTGACCGGGAATTATCAATGTATCATGATTTAGTGAAAAAGTAGAGATGTAAGATGATTTTTTTCGCAAAAAGTTTTGTATTTATGGTAAGTTTTTCCGTGTAAGATACGAATTATATTGGGGGGGTACGGTGCAATGATTGACAAGTTGAATCAGATAATTACCGAAAAATCTGAAAAGATTATGACCAATCAAAAAGTCGAAGGAATGGTAAATAATCTCGGCGGGGTATTCTGTTTTGTTGGTGCTGTCGTCTTTGGTATTATGTTTATTGTGTGTGGTGCAAGCCTGATGAAGACCGGCAAAAATTATGTCGTAAAACCATCCGCAGAGGAGAAAAAAGAGGCAGAGGCAGCGTCCGAGGCGGCGACTGCAGAGGAAACTGCGGCAACAGAACCAAGCGCTGAATAAGAATAAAAAAAATAATTTGTGAGAGTGAAATGATGGTAATGAAGAACGTATTTGCGATAACGGCTGTTTTTGCTCTGGAGCTGTGTTTGTTCGCATTAAAGCCAACCTACGCCATTTCTTTAGAGCTGTCTACGGAACAAATAGCTGAGGCTGTGGAATATGGGCAAAAAAACAAACGCATTGAGATATCATTGTTTTCAAAACCGTGGACTATCTGCAAAGAAAAAGGACTGGGCACTGCAACCTTATTTACCCCCTTTCATAATATTGCTTATAAGGCACGAAAATTTGCCGTAGAGCAGCGGGAGTTTACTCAAAAGAATATTATGCAGGCGGCGGAAATTGGTGATGCTTTTACCTTTTCCGTTACCGTTTATGGTGATGAATATGACTTTTGCGTTCACTATACCGCTAAGCTTTATTATAAGGATGATGTGATACAGCCAGAGTTTGAGTTTACCCCTGATATTGCTGAAGCCAGCGAATTCTGGCCTGATTCCCCAAGCCACTCAGCCCGTCTGGTATTTAAATTTCCAACGAAAGACATTGATTTGAATGGAGTTGTTACGCTGGCGGTTGTTGCTCCTGGGGGGGAAGAAACGGTGTTTGACTTTGACTTGTCAAAGATGAAATAGATTCCTTTTGACTATGCATCCGGCTTTCGAAAAAGGAGGATCATGAAACAACGCGGTAGTATTGTAATGGCATTGGGTTTCACTACCCTGGTTACAGGATGTGTTGCAGCTTCTCAAAGATCACCCGATATCCAAGCCGTGCCGGTAGGAGTGAATGATCGAAAAATCAAGGAGCTTGAGCGGGGATTGTCTGATTTAAACGATACGACACAAGCGCTTGGCAAATGCGTCGAGTTGCTGTCGTCAAAGACCGCCGATGCTGATTCTAATTATACAAAACTTCTCAGTCGCCTGAATGAATTAGATTCTAAGATAGTGCTTATGGACAGTTCATTAGAGAACGTAGTTGCCGAGACACAGAAGACGGTAAAAGACCTTGAAAGGGAGATGGGTGAAATTGAGAAGGCAAAAACTGATTTGCAAAACCAGCTGATGGCGCTCCAGGCGCAAAGATCCCGTTTGACGGGTAAGAAGATAGAACAAACCAAAGAGGTAAAGGAGATGCTTGAGCAGGGGCGTGAGATGCTGAAAGATGCAAGCAGTGAAATAAAGCCGGAGAACGACCAGAAATTAAAGACGATTATCACCAACCAGGAGAAAGAGGCGCTGCAAAAGTTGTTGGACGATGCCCTGACGTTGTATCGGGAAGGGAATTACAAGGCGGCAATTGGTAAATGGGAAGAAGTCCTCGTCATTGAACCTGAGAATCTGGAAGCAAAGTTTAACATAGAAATTGCCAACGAGAAGGTTCGTTCCACCTCTGAAAAATAGCCTATTGCGTTTCCGTATTTTTAAATACGGATCGTTGTTTTAGCATTTTTTGTATTTCTGATAAAAGAATTCCACGAAAGCAGACTCTGAGTAATCAAGAGGCTCAAGCGAAGGATCGTGTAGTTTATAAGAACGAATTTCAAGATAGCCTTGCTGTCGAAAATGTAAAAAGTATTCGGCAGCAAGGCTTTTTTTGAGAATAAATTACATTTTTATGCTAAGACATATGGAAAATCTTCCGATACCCTGTTTTTAAAAATATGCGCTGTTAATTGAAATATTTTGTTTTTATGATATAATGAGTTATCGATAAAGGCAAACCCTGAGTGATCAGGGGGCGCAAAGTGAAGGATCTTTGAAGTAGTGGCATGCTCATAAAGTATGCTGAAAGATAGCCTTACTGCCGAAAATGTATCATGTGCATTTTGACAGTAAGGCTTTTTTATTTGGTAAAGGAGGTGATTGTGAAATAGAAGAAAAAGATACGTTCGTGGATTTTTCTTCAAGATCGTATCTGTTTATGAAGAAGTGCCGGAAATATTCTGATTAATTCTGTGAGAAAAAGGAGGAGGAAATATGAGACGAATGTTTGGAATTGCAGCAGTCTGCATAGCGGTTGTGGGAAGTATTGGAACTAATTCTTTTGCGCTTGAGGAAGAAGGTGTTTCTGCTGTTTATGAGGGGCAACAATATATTGTTTCAACGAATAATGATACTATTTTCCGGGTAGAACCCATTTCTGCTGCAGCGGAATCATTCGCTTGTACCCCGGATTCCCCTTGCCTCTATGACGATCTCCCCTTCGGAATTGCATCGTATGTAACCAGTGGTGGGAGTTGGCCAGTGACCGGTTTCACCTATAGCGTTGTTGGCACCGGCACGGGAGATGTTTCAGGTGCCGCAGAACGCGGAATCATTGGCCAGGCATTTGGCCTTTGGTCGAATGTAACGCGGGTGTATCCCCAGGAAGTCTTGGATGATGGCAATTGCAGTGGCGATATTCGCATCTCGTGGGGAGTAGGAAATCATGGTGACGGGTATCCGTTCGATGGTGCGGGCGGTGTATTGGCGCATGCCTTTTATCCACCACCCGTAAATGCCGGTTGTATTGCCGGAGACATCCATTTTGACGATGCCGAAACATGGGTGTCGCCCACGTTTGGAGGGGCAGGAATTGATCTGTTGACTGTTGCTGCCCATGAAATGGGTCATGCCCTTGGATTGGGACACTCTGCCGATCCCAATGCCCTGATGTATCCGTTCTATTCGGCGAGAAGGGCATATCTTTCTCATGATGATATCAGAGGTATTGTAGCGATATATGGGAACCGGTCGAATGACTGTGTCATTCAGCTCGAGCTTCTTGATACGGTACCGCCTGGTTCCGGGAGTTTCAGGATTTTAGAAAATGGTGTAACGGTAAGTCTGCGAGAGAAAGGCACGGGATTACTGAGTACTCGTATATTACCAAGGGCAGCCAATCTCGGAAATAGTGTGTTTGCAGATGTGGATGGGGTATTATCCCGAAATGCCTTTGGTGCCCAATTTGATGGTTTTTGGTGGCATACCGGAGACCTGTACAGGGCGCAATTTAGCCTTGCCGCCACCAGGGAGGATATTGATCAGGTGCAAGTGAGTATAGCGCTTGCTAATAACATACTAGCCGGTGATTCTGAGACCGTTCGTGTATCCCTGAATGGTCAGGTGTTAGGGGATATTGTGATAAATCCCGGAGATGTTGCCAAGAACGCTACGTACAATGTGCATTTTGTGAACCCGGTATTTAGAGCGCGGGCATTTGGAGAGAATATTTACAACGATGGGAAACACTAAACTCCAGTTTATGAAGTATGCAGGTAAAATATGGGGGGGGGGGGGGATAACACTCCTCCTCCTTTATATATGCCTGTTTGGGGGGGCTTCTGATCGCGCATATGGCATGGTGCTGCGACTGGAAAATGCAGAGATGGTTAACCGTTCCCATGTCGTTGTATTTGGTACGGTGAAGGGGATTTCCTCCAGGAAGAATGATCAGGAAGCAGTTGTCTCGGTTGAGTGTATCTTGAAGGGAGATCTTTCAGCTAAATCTGAGGTGCGAGTTGTATTTTCTCCCGGAATGGCGGAAAGTCCCCTCTTTGAGGTGCAGGAACGCGTCCTTCTCTTTTTAGTAACGACAGATACAGGCCTATTCCAAACGGTAGGCGGATCTCAGGGAAAATTCTCGTTTGGCAAATAACAGGTAGATTTGTTTGTAGTTATTTTAAGATGCATATCGCAAGTGATCGGCTGAAATAAGATGATATCAGAAGTGCGGTGTTTTGAACAGCAAAGAACAGGAACATTCTTAAAGAGACGGAGTTTTCTTGCCCACCGGTAGCTGCAAGCTACTGGGACGGGGCGCTGGTTTACCTCTGCCGCAACTCTGGGATGTCCATACCCATGTCGTAACTCTGAGCGGTGGGATCTCCACGGTTGTATACAATGGCGTTGGTGACTGCCTTGTTCCTGTGGTGTTTGTTTTAGGTAACTTATAAAGAGGTATTCTTCTGCAGGGTTTTGATGCTACGGGGGCCGCTTTTTAGCGGCCCTCGTGCATTTAAGGGGAAATACGAAATGGGAACGGTCAAAGAAGTGCCTTCTTAGAGAAATTCGTAAATGGTTTCCTATGCCGTAATCGTTTATGAGCGGTGGTATTATGGCTTTCGTTGTGTTGTATGAGGCTTAGTCTGAGGAATTATACTGTCGCTAGTTCTTTTTTTAGTGCCTCTGCAGACGGGATACGATTATCGGGGTTTTCCTCTAAAAGTCCTAAGAGAACCCGGTTGAGTTTATCCGGAATGGCCTTGTTGATTTCTTGTGGGTTGATATTTGCCTCCTGCCATAATTTCCCCGTCAATACCCGGTAAAAAATCAAGCCAACAGAATACATATCTGATGCCGCGTTCATCTTGACTTTTTTCAACACAGTTTTTTCCTCCTCACCATCGCGTAGCATGCGAATCATCTGTTTTTGTTCTGGCGATGCGTATTCCTTGCTCATACCGCAAATGATTTCTCCGATTTTAATCGTGCATTCGAGATCAATCAGCGCTATTGTGCCCGTATGAGGATTTAAAATGATGTGTCCTGGTTTAATATCGCTGTGGATGTATCCCTTGGAGTGCATGTGGTGCAAGGGTAGCGTGGCGTTGGAAAAATATTGAATCACACGCTTCATTTCATCCTGATCGGGCAACCCTCTCTTTTGGAAATATTCAACGATATCCGCTCCCTCAAAATGGGTTATAATGAGATAGTTTTGTGCGATTACTGATTTACCTTCTTTGTACATCATGGCATTTCCCTCTTTGTATCTGATGGGAATCTGCGGGTGGGAAAAGAGAGGCAATATCTTGTATTCTCTTGAATAATTGTTCGCAGGTGAATATTTCATACCCCATTGGTTTTCTTCAAATTCGGTATTACAGAGGACAGCGTAGTTCGCCCGATGACCAGGCGCAATCCTGAATTCTTTAAAATGGTATTTGTCGATTGAATACATATTTTAACTCCCTAACAGAATGAGTCGAAGAGGGGATGATTTTCTCCAGACCTCTTAGTTATCCGAATCTCTAGCCCTGTTTATTTACAGAAATGACACCGAAAGGTCAGCATTAGCTATTTGCAAAGCACTTTCCCGTTATATTTCTGAATATTCCAAGGATCTTGATCGGTTTGCCGCTGACATCACGGACAAGATTACAGGTGTTTTCAGAAATGAATCGTTCGCCACTTTTCTTCTTACTGTAAACAATAAAGTCTCTCCGCGTCCCATTTTTTTGCAGGATATCAATCAATTCTTTTTGATCAGCAGTATCTACATAGATATTTTTCATCGGTATGCCGATCACTTCTTCCGGTGAAGCGTAACCAAACATCTCTGCTCCCGCCTGATTGATCCATGTAAACACCCCGTCTTCCGTGGGTTCACATTGATATATGCCTTCCTTCAATAATTTCAACAATTGTCGGTAGTGGAGTTCTGATTCCTGCAATTCTCCTTCCAGGAGCTTCCGTTCCGTGATATCTCTGAAGATTCCGTCGATACGGAGAGGTTTGCCCGTTTCATCGACAACCAGATTCGATGTCCGTTCCAGGTAAAACTGTTCTCCGTTTTTCCTCCTGCATAGCGAACTAAAACTCCTCCATATTCCGTCTTTCGTCAGTTTTTCAACGACCTTTCTGCGGTCTTCCGGATTTACGTAAATGTCCTTTACCTTTTTACCAATTGCTTCTTCCGGAGAATTATAGCCAAGGATTTCTGCCCCTGCCTGGTTTATGTTGATAAACTCGCCGTCTTCGGTGGGTTCCGATTGATACACACCCTCCTTCACCGAGCCAAATAATTCCCGATACCGCTTCTCCGATGCCGCTATCTCCCGCGTCTTTTCATCCAACGATTTTGCCATGGCGTTAAAGGAGTTTGCTAAAATCCCGATTTCATCGGCTCTCTTTATATTTACACACTGGGTTAAATCTCCTGATGCAATTTTTTTTGTCACTTCCGTAAGCTGAATGATGGGGGTAGAAGTCTTTTTGCCGATAAAGTATGCTACCAGTACGATAGGAACCACGAGTATGATCAATGTTGAACTTACGATATAATTAAGATTATATGCTGGTCCATAGCCTTCGCCTTTATCTATTTCCGCCATAACGCCCCAATGATATTCAGGCAGCCAGCGCCATACGCCCAGTACTAAGGTACCCCGGTAATCTCTATAGCCTTTCGCATCGAAACCATTGATGCCGGCAATACACTGTTTAACACCACGGGTTAATTCGCCCGTTTCCCGATTGATCAACGCTAATTCTAAAGCGCTCCTTCGTTTTACTAAGCCCATGTCCTTAAGCTCTTGGACGAACCGTGATTCGGTTATCATGTAACCATCGTTATTTACCAGATAGGTTTCTCCGGTTGTTCCTAACTTTAGGCTCAACATAAGGCTATTGAGTGCGTTTACGTCCACCCGAATGACAATGACACCGATAATCATTCCATCCCTGTCTTTTAATGGCGTTGAAACAAACATGGTTGGCATGCCTAATTCTTTTTCTCCCAATTCATTAGTTAGGGGAATTTCAGAAGGAACGATACCTGATATATAGGTATTCCCGTGAAGCGCCTGTTGAAAGTAATTCATTTGGGAAATGTCGTGACCAGCCCTTTCTACTGCAGTGGCAATGGTTATGAGCCCGTTATTATCACTGATAAGTATCTCCTTGTAGCCGTATTTGCGTTTTATTGATTCTAAATATTGAACGATATACGGATAATCCTGATCCTTCTCAGTCATTTTTGCACATTTGGCCATAAAAGGATTTTCTGCGATTACGCTAATATTTTTAACCCTCTCCTGTACCCAGTTCGTTACCAATTCTGCCTGTTTATGACCAATTCCGTCGAGGTTTCGTATAAGGATTTCCTGAAGATCAGACTGTACTCTTGGGTAGGCAATCATTCTGAGCAGAACGAAAGGGAGTAACGTAAAAGCAATGAGCAAAAAAATGAGTCGATTTTTAATCGAGAGATACATTTTTTCTCCTTATAATAATGCAAAATTTCCGCAATTAGTATACCTACAGATTTATGGAGAGTAAATCAAAATTAATTTTCCTCTTGCTTTTATAGTAGCCAGGTAATTATTATAAGACGAAATTGTGTTACAAAGTTACGATTGGATGACCCTTTTCATTCCTCCTTTGCATGGGGGGAACTCTGAATGGGGTGTAAAAATTTTATGAAAAAGAAAATTTTTACAGGACAGGAAAACTTCTTTAAAAACCTCCATACAACGATTAATTTCTATTTTCTCTTTATGCATAAAACTATTTTCTGTAAAAAAACCATGCAAGGTATTTTGATGATATGGTTTCTTTTGTGCATATTGCCAGGCGATTGTTTATTATTGGGATGTGTGGAAGGCGATGTGTTGCATTGTGCGGAAAAGGAAGCAGCAGTTATATCCCATCAGGATGTTCTTGATTCTCTTCCCATGGATGATCAGCATTGCTCACATTGTTGCCTGCTGTGTACCCACAATTTAGTCATGGGTTTACTGCAAAAATCTTTCCTCTTTCTCAATAGGTCTCCCCGTTGGGTTCAAACCCTTCATGTTAATCATTTCAAAAGCATTTTCCAGACTATCATTTATCATCCACCGCGTTTCGCTGCATAATACCCTTTAACGCTCGTCTTTTTACGTCAGGGCCGTTCGGCTGAATGTTGACCATGTAACTGTCCGTGGTGTCTCACAACAAAGCACGGAAAACATAGCGCGACGCTTCGGCCTATTCTAGGCAAGTTTCCAAGGCTACTGTTACTGGTGCAATTCTGTAGAAACTTCTCCGGGTTGTTTTTGGTCGGCAAAGCGAGTAAAGAGAACGACACGCATTAATCGACCGTATCCTCCAAAGATAATTTTGCGGCTCAGCGAAAACTACGAAAATCATGAGCCCTATCAGGGTTTTAAACTCTGACAGGGTGGACTCGGGAATGTCGTGCTCATGAAGTTGGCAATGAAGACTTTATCATTTATGTCAACTATCAACTGCCAACGGTCAACTACTTCTGCCGGTTAAAGCGAGCAAGCGGGATATATATGGAGATACTTACACTATAAAAAGTTTGTACTGGATAATACGCTACATTACCCGATTTATCGTGAAAGGTTGTTTATGAATATGCAGTTGATATCTAAACCTCGTATTCAAAGAAGCATGTGCATTTGTTTTATCCTCATCGTCGGTGTCTCTGCCTTTTTGTCAAATTTCCGGTTCATGGCCTTCGGAAAGGATTCTCCTGCCACAGTCGCGGACGAGAAGTATCAAGTATCAAGCAAAAAAATATCACTCGAAGATGCCATTCGTATTGCAGTTGAAAAGAATCCGCAATTGCAGTCAACCAGAGATCAGATAGACGCAGCCATAGGCGAATTAAGACAATCAAGATTATATCCGAATCCTGTCCTGGAATTGTTAGCCGAAGAAATTCCTGACAACGAAATAGGGTTAAATCAAAGCCAAAATCTCGTCGCCGTGACTCAGCCCATCATTACGGGTGGGAAGAGGGGGTTAGGAATTAAGGTCAGCGAAAAATCAAAGGAAAAAAATGAGTTCGAACGCGATACTGTTTTGTTGGAGGTTATGGCCAACACAAAAAAGGCATTTTATAAAGTTGTTGGAGATCAGGAAGGATTGGTCATAGCGAGAAAGGTGGAGGAAATTGCAAAGGGTATTTACGCGAGTGAGAAACTCCGGTTTGAAGCGGGAGAAGTAGCCATTACAAACGTCCTCAGGGCAGAGGTGGAATTGTCAATGGCAAAAAATTCCGTGTTCCATGCAGAAGGCGTTCTCCAGAATTCTATAAAGGAATTACAGACGGTGATGGGCATTCCGGAGGATGTCATCGATGGTGTGACGGGTAATCTCTTGTCGAAGCCCGGTGCGTTGGCTCTTCATGAACTTGAACTGCAGATGAGCGATAATCAACCATCTCTTAAGGCGTCAAAAAAGAATATTGAAGTGGCTGACACGCAGTTGATGCTGGAAAAGAGACAGGTTATCCCCGATATCACGGTGTCTGCAGGTTATAAAAGACTCTCCGCGGAAAACATAGACACCGTACAGTTGGGCGTTGAGATACCGGCCCCCTTCTTTAATCGTAATCAGGGCAATATACAAAAAGGGAAAGCCCTTGCAAAAAAGGCAAAAAGCGAAAATCTGTCGGTTTACAACGAACTGCTATTTCAACTAAGAAGCAATTTCAATTCATTCAACATAGAGCGAAAACGTGTCATGGAATACAGGGAAAAGATTCTGCCCAAAGCGGATGAAGCGCTTACGCTCATAACAAGAGGATACAGAGAGGGGGAGTTTGATTATATTGACCTCCTCGATGCACAAAGGACATGGGCTGAAACGAGGATTTCCTATGTAGAATCCCTGAAAAATTTAAATCTGATAATTGCAGACATTGAGAGACTGGCAGTAACGAAAATACGGGAGCAATAAGGGTGATTTGAAAATTATTTTACCATTCAACTACGGAAGAGGGAAAAAAGAATCATATGATTTATTTACGGTTATCTAAAACCACAATGATCCGGTTCATGATTATTCTTTTATGCACGGGTATCCTTCCTGTTGCAGATGTTGCAGCACATCAGGGTTGTCTGGATGCACAGAAAGATGAAATGTGCCAGGAACACGGTGTTCCTGAGGCAGAGTGCTCCTTGTGTGTTCCTGTGATGAAAAACAATAGCTATGAAGAACTGTTAAAAAAGCAATGTGAACACAATGTCCCCATTCTTGAGTGTGACGGGTGTCGGTATGAGGTTGGGGCCGTCAAGGTCGATACATCGATACTGGGAGAGATTATAACCATTGAAAATGTCGAATTGTTTGATATGGAAATAACTCATAAGGCAACAGGTGCGGTGGGACCAAACCGGGACCGTTTTGTTATCGTTTCCCCAAGGGTATCAGGGGTCGTTAAGGAGTTATTTGTGGACTGGGGAGATCATGTGAAGAAAGGACAGAGACTGGCTGTATTGGATAGCATAGAACTGGGCGAGGTCAGGGCAAATTATAAGAAGGCAATGGCAATGCTGAGAATGGCAAAAAAGAACTATTCCAGGGAAAAGACTCTCTATAAACAAAAGATTTCTTCCACAAAGCATTTTTTGGAAGCTGAAAACACTTACGAACAGGCACGCATAGAGCTAAAAGCGCTTAAAGAGAAGTTGATGCTCATGGGTCAGCAGGAGGATGACATCCAGGATATAAAGGAAGATCAAGTATCCTCCCTATTTACTCTTTCTGCCCCCTTCGATGGCACGGTGGTCGAAAAAAGTGTCGCTATTGGTGAACTCAAAGATGCCTTTTCCCCTATTGTAACTATTTCCGACCTCACCAATCTGTGGGTATGGTTTGATATTTACGAAAAAGACATTTCCGTCGTCAATCCTGGAAATAAGGTGGTGATATCGGTTGCCTCCTATCCGGAGGAACAATTCGAGGGGCTTGTTACGTATATTGGAGTTACCGTTGATGAAAAGACGCGCACGGTGAAGGTCCGGGCAGAGGTTGACAATCGCCATAAAAAATTAAAACCTGGTATGTTTGCCAAGGTATCGCTTCTGCATCACTCAGAAAAAACGAATAATTCACCTATTGTGCCTGAAGAGGCCGTTCAGTCAGATGGCCAAAACCGCTTTGTCTTTGTGCCTCTTCACGAGGGATTTTTTTTAAGACGCGATGTGATCCTGGGTACGAAGGTAGATGGCCATATAAAGGTTGTCAGTGGGCTAAACAAGAACGATCGTGTGGTTGTCAAGGGAGGTTTTCTGCTTAAGTCTGGGATCATGAAGGAAAAATTTGGAGAGGGGTGCGCACATTAGCGCGATAGTCCCGTGAAAAAACCTGAAACTACAGATTCCAGTAGTTTTCCCCAAATACATTTTAGAGATCTGCGAGTACAATGATCAACAAACTTATCGAACATGCGCTAAAACAAGGTTTTCTTGTCATTATTGTGATATGCGTCATTACAGGATGGGGTTTATATTATCTTGTGCGCTTGCCAATTGATGCCGTTCCCGATGTTACGACAAACCAGGTACAGATTAATACCGAAGTGCCTGGGCTCGGCCCTCTTGAAGTGGAAAAACTCATTACGTTTCCCATTGAGTTCTCCTTGAGCAGCTTACCGGATGTCGTGGAGGTGCGCTCCATTTCAAAGACGGGGCTTTCTCAGGTCACGGTAGTATTTGACGACCACGTAAACATCTATTTTGCCCGTCAATTGGTCTTGGAGCGGTTACAAACGGCAAAAGAGCAGCTACCGCAGGTATTTCATGCTCAGCCTATCATGGGTCCGATTAGCACGGGTTTGGGTGAAATATATCAATACGTGGTTACCGGAGAAGGCAAGGATAACATGGAACTGAGAACCATCCAGGACTGGATAATCAAACCCAGACTACTGAACACCCCGGGGATCATTGAGGTCAACAGCTTTGGCGGCTTTGTAAAGCAGTATCAGGTGCAAGTGGATCCCAAAAAGCTTGTCACGCATGATATTACCCTCCGGCAGGTCTTTGATGCCCTGGCGGCCAATAATGCCAATGCCGGCGGACAATACATAGAGCATGCTTCTGAACAGTATCTCATAAGGGGGATTGGTCTCATCAATACCATACAAGATATAGAAAATATCGTCGTTCAGGCCACTCCGGAAGGCACACCCATTTATATAAAAAATATTGCCGACGTGGCAGTGGGTTCAGAGGTGCGTTACGGGGCGGTCACTAAGGATGGCAAGGGAGAGGTTGTTGCGGGTATTGCCATGATGCTCAAGGATGAAAATAGCCGCACAGTAGTGGAAAGGGTAAAGCGGAAGGTTGAGGAGATTCGGCAAAACCTGCCGAAAGGCGCTGATATCATACCATTTTACGATCGGACCGACCTTGTCAATAACGTTATCCATACGGTGATTACCAATGTTATTTCCGGTATTGCCCTGATAATCATAGTTCTTACGTTAACGGTAGGAAATTGGCGGGTATCACTCCTTATTGCCTTCTCCGTTCCTTTAACGGTTATTTTAACCTTTTCAGGCATGTATCATGCAGGAATTGCAGCCACGGTAATGAGTATCGGTTCTCTGGGGTTTGGCAACATTACTGATGGTTCAGTTTGCACCGTGGAAAATATTGTCCAGCGCCTTACCTTGAGAAAAAATAGTGATGATTACAAGGAAATAATACTGCGTGCAACGCAAGAGGTGGGGCGTCCTGTCTTCTTTGCCGTTGGAATTATCATTATTATCTATGTGCCACTTCTGACCTTGCAAGGTGTTGAAGGCAAGATGTTCAAGCCGGTAGCCCTCACGGTAAGTCTTGCCATGCTGAGTTCCCTCTTTGTTGCCCTGGTTATTATGCCAAGCCTGTGCTCCCTTGTCTTTAAAAAAGGGGGAATAAGGATAACGTTGCAGAAAGAAGAGGCAGATAACCGCATTATGCGATTTTTAAAGAATCGTTACAAACCTTTTTTACAAAAGGCCGTATTCCATCCCAGGATGTCTCTTATCATTGTCGCTTCGTGCTTTCTTTCCAGCCTTGCCCTTGTCCCCTTTTTAGGCTCAGAGTTTATGCCTGAATTGGATGAGGGCGCCATAGCGATCAACGCCCGGCGACTGCCCAGTGTTTCGTTAAAGAAGTCGGTGGAGCTCTCTACGCTCGTAGAGAAAACGCTCATGAAATATCCGGAGGTAGAGACGGTGGTGTCCAAGACCGGACGGGCTGAAATCGCCACAGATCCCATGGGACAGGAAATTAGTGATGTGTTTGTGATGCTCAAACCGAAGAAAGAGTGGAAGACGGCAAGGACCAAGGAGGGACTCATTGCCCGTATGGAAGAGGATTTGAAGAAGATCCCCGGCATACAGTACAGTTTTTCGCAGCCCATTGAGCTCAGGGTCAGTGAATTGATAGCCGGCGTCCGTTCTGACGTTGCCATTAAGCTTTTTGGCGCGGATTATGAGGTGTTAAAGTCGAAGGCAGAGGAGATCGAACGAGTTGTTGCACATATAGAGGGGGCGAAGGATGTGAAAGGTGAACAAGTGGCAGGGTTGCCGGTGATACAGATAAAGATTGACCGGGACGCCATTGCCCGTTACGGAATCAATGTGTCAGATATACAGGATGTTATCACCACGGCTATTGGCGGCAGGGCCGCGTCGCAGGTGCTGGAAGAGCAAATGAGATTTGACCTTTTGGTCCGTTTTACGGAAGAATCAAGGAATAGCATTGAGGAAATTAAAAATATCCTGATCAGCGCCCCTGGCGGTGTGCGTGTGCCGCTCGTCCAATTGGCGGATATTTATGTTGAAGAAGGACATGCCCAGGTCAGCCGTGAAAACGGACATCGACGTATTGTGGTTGAGTGCAATGTTCGAGGCAGGGATATCGGCAGCTTTGTGGCAGAGGCACAAAAGAAGATACGGGAAGGCGTGAATATCCCACCGGGATATTATCTGGATTGGGGCGGACAGTTTGAGAATATGCAACGGGCAAGGAATCGTCTTGCAATCGTTATCCCCCTTTCCATGGGATTAATTTTTGTGCTCCTCTATATGAGTTTCCGTTCCCTGAAAAATGCCGCCCTTATATACGTAAATGTTCCTTTTGCAGCAACAGGAGGGATTGTGGCCTTGTTCCTGAGAGATATGCCCCTGAGTATCTCCGCGGGGGTAGGATTTATTTCGCTTTTTGGACTGTGTGTATTAAACGGCACCGTTATGGTGTCATTTATCAACGAATTCCTGCAGGAAGGGAGAGAAACGAGAGACGCCATCATCGAGGCGGCTTCGACACGACTCAGGCCCATACTTATTACTGTTATGACGGATATTATTGGATTGCTGCCTATGACAATGTCTAACGATGTAGGAGCTGAAGTGCAGAAACCGTTGGCAACAGTAATCGTTGGCGGGGTATGTTTTTCCAGTTTTTTGACCCTTTTTGTGATCCCTGCCCTCTACCAATGGTTTCCGAAAAGGATTAAGATAGCATAAAATAATTTTACCGCAGAGACCGCAGAGGACGCGGAGATGAAAAAAGATACAGGGGAGGGCAAAAATGTGTCTGCCCCCTTCACGTGGCTGGTTCAATCTTGTAGATTGAACCGGATATTTGAACGGGGTTTGGGTTTTTAAATTAGTTCCAGCTATTAAAAAAGCCAAATGTTTTAGTTCAATCGGCGACGATTGAACTAGCGAGGCAGTATAAGAAATGGAAATGAGGCAAAACATGGAAAGGGTTGAAATTGTCAGGTCAATTTTCTTTTTTATCCTTGCCGGACTCTGTGAAATAGGCGGAGGATACCTGATATGGCTCTGGTTAAGGGAGGGGAAGAGTATCTGGCTCGGTTTGTCCGGAGCAATAGCGCTGGTTATCTATGGAGTTATACCAACATTTCAGCCAGCAAATTTTGGCCGGGTGTACGCTGCCTATGGTGGTATATTCATAGTTCTTTCTATTCTCTGGGGATGGAAGATTGACAAGATCGCCCCTGACAAATTTGACCTGATCGGTGGTTTTATTGCCCTTGTTGGTGTGGTTATTATTATGTACTGGCCAAGGGGATAATTTGAGATAAGCAAGGGTGGCGTGAACATACGAGTTTGTTCATGTTTTTTTGGCTGGATCAATCTTGCAGATTGATCCATACATTTTGAACTGAGCGATAGATATGAATACTTGCTATAAAATGAAAATATACCAAATGTTTCAGTTGGATCGAGGACGATTGAATCGGCGAAAGAAAATGGTTGTCCGTTGCCAGAATCCTCAAGCGTGATTACCCCATTTGGTGCGCAGGACAATGATAAAAGACCAATTTGATTTAAGTAGGTTGGGTGAAGCGGAGCGCACCCAACAAAAAAAAGGTAATGATGGGTTCGCTTTGCTTAACCTATCCTACTCTGTCTTATGGTAACAATACTATGAAAAACGTAATAATTCGTTATAAAAAAAAATTAGCAATTGGTATCGTCATCCTGATGGGGAGTATTCTGGCCTTTATTATTTTGCGGATGGAGAAAATAACAGTTGAAGAACCCCATGAGCACGCTGCCGGAGAACATGAGCATGAGCATGAGCATGAGAATGATAATCATGCAAAAGGGCCTCATGGCGGGCGATTGTTGTCTGAAGGCCATTTTCAGGTTGAGATCATTATGCATGAACAGGGAACCCCGCCCCTGTTCTGGGTTCATGTATATGACAAGGGAAAAGTGATCGATCCTGATATGGTGAAACTGACGATAGAATTACATCGCCTTGGTGGAAAAGTAGATGTTATCAACTTTAAGAGTGAGAGTGATCATCTTTGCAGTGACAGGATTATAGAAGAACCACACTCGTTTGATGTTACCGTGGTGACAGAGTATAACGGCTATGTCCATCGCTGGGAATACTCGCAGATAGAGGGAAGGATCGAGCTTACGCCGGAGGCGATACAAAGTGCCGGAATCGTTGTTGGAACTGCTGGTTCGGTACCAATGAAGAGCGTACTTGAACTTCCCGGCGAGATTGAACTCAATGCAGATAAGGTAGTGCATGTCGTACCGAGAGTTTCAGGTGTGGTAACTGAGGTAAACAAAAATCTTGGCGATACGGTTAGTCATGGCGAGGTCATTGCTGTTCTTGACAGTCGGGAAGTGGCGGAACTGAAGAGTGGGTACATGGCTTCTGTGAAACGAGCGGAACTTGCGCGCGCGACATTTGAAAGGAAGGAGCGTCTCTGGAAACAGAAGATCTCTTCAGAAAGAGACTATCTTGTCAGCCGTCAGGCATTGGCAGAAGAAGAGATAAATCTGCAAACGGCCACTCAAAAACTGCTCGCATTGGGGTTTTCCCAAACTGATTTGGATAGTATTCCCGAAATGACGGGCAGGGGGCTTACACGATATGAGCTAAAAGCGCAGTTCGACGGCATTGTCATTAAAAAGGAGATTGCCGTGGGTGAAGCTATTAAGGCAGATGCAGATATTTATGCCATTGCCGATTTACGTACGGTTTGGGTAGGGGTCACGGTATATGCTAAAGACTTAAGCGTGGTCAGGGTTGGACAAAACGTTACGGCAAGGTCTAAGATATTAGGTCTGGAAGCAAATGGCACGCTGACGTATTTAGGCCCGCTCGTTGGTGAGCAAACGCGCACCGCTCAGGGGAGGGTCGTCATACAAAATCCGGAGGGGCGTTGGCGTCCGGGTCTCTTCGTCACGGTCGAAATTGTTCAGGAAGAGGTGACCGTGCCGGTTGCCGTATCAGTTGATGCAATACAAACGTTTCGCGACGTGTCTGTCGTTTTTGTGCAGTATGGTAACGTCTTCGAGGCCCGTCCATTGGAGTTGGGACGGAACGACGGACGATGGGTAGAGGTGGTGCGCGGCCTCTCGCCGGGAGAGCGGTATGTTGCGCGCAACAGTTTTATCCTCAAAGCCGATCTGGGGAAAGCAGGCGCAACCCATGAGCATTAACTAAAAACTCTGAGGCGCAAAATCCAAAAAGTGAGTAAAAGAAAAATGATTCATTCCGTGGAATTTAGCATGTTGTATTTGTGTCGGATTTCACCAATCGGACTTTGAACTTATATAGGGCATTGCACGGTAAACTGAACTTTTGCGGGAAGAGGTCAAGATGCTTGAAAAACTATTGAGATTTTCAATCCACCATCGCTGGATAATCCTTTTTGCGACACTCGTCGTTGCAATTCTTGGTATCTATAATTATCAAAAACTTCCCATTGATGCAGTGCCTGATATTACTAATATCCAGGTACAGATCAACACCGTTGCGTCTGGATATTCTCCATTGGAGGTTGAGCAGCGTATTACGTTTCCTATAGAAACAGCTATGGCCGGTATTCCGCACTTAACACAAACACGCTCACTTTCCCGGTATGGGCTTTCGCAAGTAACGGTTATTTTTGAGGATGGAACGGATATTTACTTTGCCCGCCAACTGATTAACCAGCGCATCCAGGAAGTTAAGGGGAACCTTCCGCCAGGCATTGAACCAATTATGGGACCAATTACAACAGGCCTTGGTGAAATTTTCATGTGGACGGTAGAGGCCAAAGCTGGGACTCTGAAACAGGATGGAATGCCTTACACCGCTACCGATTTGAGAACCGTCCAGGATTGGATTATTAGACCTCAGTTGCGGAATATTCCGGGAGTTACTGAAGTAAATACCATCGGCGGCTATGAAAAACAATATCATGTTACTCCCTACCCTGAAAAACTCATAGCCTATGGACTGTCATTTCGCGATATCCTCCATGCCCTTGCCATGAATAATGCTAATGTAGGCGCGGGGTATATTGAACGTAGCGGAGAGCAATATCTGATCAGGGCCCCCGGCCAGGTTGCCAGTATAGAAGACATTCAGCAAATTATTGTTGGAAGCGACAAGCGGGTACCCGTTCGTATTAAGGATGTTGCTGATGTGCTAATCGGGAAAGAACTCCGTACGGGCGCTGCTACGGAAGATGGAGAAGAGATTGTTGTGGGGACGGTATTCATGCTTATGGGAGAAAACAGCAGGACCGTTTCCAGAAAAGTAGCCGAAAAGATGGTTGAGGTAAATCGTACCTTACCCAAAGGAGTTGTTGCCAGGACGGTATATGACCGCACTACCCTTGTGGATAAAACAATACACACGGTAAAAAAGAATCTGGCCGAAGGCGCTCTTCTTGTTATAGCGATTCTGTTCCTCTTTTTAGGAAACATACGTGCAGCCCTTATCACGGCCCTTGTTATACCATTGTCTATGCTCTTTACCATTACGGGGATGGTAAGCAATAAGGTGAGTGCAAGCCTCATGAGTCTGGGAGCGCTTGACTTTGGAATTATCGTTGATGGCGCTGTGATTATTGTTGAAAACTGTATTCGCAGGCTATCGGAGGAACAACATCGTCTTGGACGGTTATTGACACATTCAGAACGCTTTGAGGTTGTTTTTGAGGCATCAAAGGAGGTGCGGAAAGCGACCATGTTTGGCGAAATGATCGTCATGATCGTTTATTTGCCGGTACTGAGCCTGACAGGCATCGAGGGAAAGATGTTTCATCCCATGGCATTCACAGTAATTGCCGCTCTTATTGGCGCAATGATTCTCTCGGTGACGTTTATTCCCGCCGCCGCGGCGTTGTTTTTTACGGGAAAGCTTTCTGAAAAAGAAAACTTCTTCATCTATTGGGCTAAAAAGGGATACATTCCTGCGCTTACTCTTGCCATGCAAAATCGAACGTTTGTTATTACAATAGCAGCAGTGTTTATTATTCTGAGCGGACTTTTAACGACCCGTATGGGAAGTGAATTCATACCGAGTCTGGATGAAGGCGATATTGCGGTCCATGCGATCCGCATTCCGGGGACAAGTCTGTCACAATCAGCAGAGATGCAATGTGTCGTTGAAAATGAAGTAAAGAAATTTCCGGAAGTAGCTCACGTCTTTTCCAAAATAGGAACGGCAGAAATAGCAACTGACCCAATGCCGCCCAATGTGGCTGACACCTTTGTAATACTCAAACCGCGATCAGATTGGCCAGATCCTCATAAGCCAAAAGGAGAACTGGTGCACGAGATGGAGGATCAACTTAAAGAAATTTCCGGAAATAATTATGAATTTACTCAGCCTATCCAGATGCGGTTTAACGAACTGATTGCAGGCGTGAGGAGCGACGTAGCGGTAAAGATATTTGGTGATGATATGGAGATTCTGTTAAAGACCGGTGAGAAAATATCCTGGGTTCTTGAAAAAATCAAGGGGGCATCGGATGTAAAGGTGGAGCAGGTAACGGGTCTGCCGGTGCTGACTATCCAGATGAACCGCCAGGAAATGGCACGATACGGGCTCAATATTTCTGATGTACAGGAAGTGATTGAAATAGCTATTGCTGGAAAAGACGCTGGTAAGATCTTTGAAGGGGATAAACAGTTCGAGCTTGTGGTGCGTTTACCTGAGGAGGTAAGAACAAATGTCGATGCACTGAAAAGATTGCCAATCCCATTGCCGGAATTTAAAGGTTCACTGATCACCGGTTTCGTTCCTGCTGCATTTGTGGAGGCAGATATAAGGCCGAGCTATATAACACTCGGGTCTATTGCAACTTTTAATATTGCGCCTGGTCCTAATCAGATAAGCAGAGAGAACGGGAAACGCCGCGTTGTAGTGACGGCTAATGTGCGAGGTCGGGATATCGGATCATTTATAGAGGAAGCTGAAAGGACGATCAAGGAAAGTATCACCATTCCGACAGGTTATTGGATAGCCTGGGGTGGGCAATTTGAACAAATGATATCGGCGAAAAAGCGATTGCAGATTGTTACGCCTATTGCGCTCGCATTGATCTTTTTCTTACTCTTTGCGACATTCGGCAGCGTAAAAGACGCTCTTTTGGTCTATACCGGTGTCCCGTTTGCCCTTACGGGCGGGATCATTGCGCTTTGGCTCAGGGGGATTCCGTTGTCGATTTCGACCGGTGTTGGATTCATCGCACTCTCCGGTGTTGCGGTTTTAAATGGGCTTGTCATGATCTCGTTTATTAATAAACTGCGTGCAGAAGGCAACTCCGTTGACAATGCTATCATTCAAGGCGCAATTACGCGTCTGCGCCCGGTACTAATGACGGCTCTCGTCGCCTCTTTGGGGTTTTTGCCGATGGCCATGGCTACAGGAACGGGGGCAGAAGTGCAGCGTCCTCTTGCTACCGTGGTGATTGGTGGAATTGTGTCATCAACTGCGCTTACCTTGCTGGCTCTTCCGGTACTCTACCGCATCTTTCATGGTAGATACCCTTGTGCAGCATAAGAAGAAGGCAGAAGATCGGATATTATGCAATTGTTGAGAAATGTGATCATCGAAAGCATACTGAAGAAAGGGAAGATTACCTTTGCCGAGTATATGCAAATGGCGCTCTATCATCCGGAATATGGTTATTACCACTCGGAAAAAGAACGGATTGGAAAGCGGGGCGATTACTATACAAGCCCTGCTGTCCACCGGATCTTTGGAGAACTCATTGCGAGACAACTGGAAGAGATGTGGGTGATTATGGGGAAGGATTTGTTCACCGTTGTGGAAATGGGCGCGAACAAAGGATGGCTGTGCCACGATATTGTTTGCTGTATTAAGAATGAATACCCTGAATTTTACGAAAACTTCCACTATATCATCGTCGAATCGAATCCCCACGCAAGGGAAAAACAGCGGGCGCTTTTAGCGTCTCTCGAGATTCCGGAGGAGAAGGTGTCGTGGCATACATGCACGGAGGATGGTTTCTCGTTTGGCAGGATGCGCGGATGTTTTTTATCCAACGAATTTGTAGACGCCCTGCCAGTGCACCGGTTGAAAATGAAAAATAAGGTTTTCAAGGAGACCTATGTCGGGTATAATGGAATAAATTTTTGTGATATAGACGACGTGATATCAGGGCCGGCGTTACACGGTTATCTGGAAACAAATAAAATATATCTCGAAGAAGATCAGGCCTGTGAGGTGAATATAGGCGCTGCGGACTGGCTCAGGCACGTTTCAGAAAAATTAGACGAAGGATTTGTTATTACAATCGATTACGGTGATACCCGGGACAGGTTATATCACGGAAACGCACGGGAGGGGACACTGCGATGTTATCATGGCCATACGGTCAACCGGGATTACTATGCACGGCCGGGTGAACAAGATATTACTGCCCATGTAGACTTTACGAACCTGATAAATGCAGGAAGATTAGTACGGTTGGAGGTAACGGGCTTTACAAAGCAATCCCATTTTTTGATTGCTTTGGGCATGCTGGAAAGATTGCGTGATGCAAAACAGGATACCGGCACCGTATTAAAACTAAAAAACCTCATTCATCCGGAGGTGATGGGTGAGATTTTCAAGGTTCTAATTCAGCATAAGAAGGTAAAAGATCCTCAGTTGACCAGTTTAAGACCGTTGTCGTCAATAACCTTGAACGCCCGTTAACTATGGAAAATACGAAATGCCAGGGAAAAAAATATACAAAAGTATGGAAGAACGGGTCTTATTTCGAAGATTTTTCCGCGGAAGAGAGTACATATTATCAACCGGAAGGAGGACTGTATGAAGTTGAATCAGACATCGGAACCAGGCGCTATAATGGATGTGCTCATCGAGGCAATTAAGCGGGAACAAGAATCATATGATTATTACTATCGGGCGGCATTGCAGGCGGCAAAGCCTGCCACGCGCAAAATGTTGCTCACCCTTGCGGAGTGGGAAAAGGGACATATCGCTGAGCTTACCAATCATGTAATGGAACTCAAGGCACAAACAGAGATTGACCGGGCGATTACCGGCGGTCTGTAAGCGGAGAAACAATGGATATTAAACGGGAAGATCTGCTACGATTATATTATTATCTTAAATTGACGCGAAGGCTGGAAGATCGTGTTACATCGCTCTATCATCAGGGGAAGATATTGGGAGGGGCATGGACAAGCAACGGCACCGAGGCTGTGTCCGTCGGGTACGGCTATGCCCTTGAAAAGAATGATATTGCCGCTCCGTATTTTCGGGATATGGGGGTTTTTTTAATTCGCGGTATTACGGCAAAAAGAATAATGGCGCAGTATTTCGGTAAAAAAACGGGTGTCACCGGAGGCAAGGAGGGAAATGTTCACGTGGGTGATTTAAATTATGGTGTATTTGGTTTTCCCAGCCATCTGGCGGATAATTATCCGATAGGAGCGGGCGCGGCGCTTGCCTTTAAAATCCGTGGTGAAAAGAGGGTTGCTGTGGCGTGTACGGGGGATGGTGGAACAAGTCGCGGTGATTTCCATGAAGGGATGAATATCGCGGCGGTAAGAAAATTGCCCATAGTATTTATCTGCAACAATAACCAATATGCCTATTCCACTCCGTTGAAACTCCAGATGGCTATAAAAGATGTTGCAGAACGCGCCCTGGCTTATGGCATACCCAGTAGGATCGTAGACGGAAATAATGTGGTGGAAGTTTACACGGCGGCGAAAGAAGCTTATGAGATAGCGAGAAACGGGGGAGGGCCTGCCTTTATCGAATGCAAGACTATGAGGATGCACGGCCATTCGGAACACGATAGCGCCAAATATGTTCCTCGCGAACTCCTGGAAGAATGGAAGAAGAAGGACCCGCTTTTACACATGGAAACCTATTTAATGAAAAACCATATTTCTGAAAAAGAGGAACTGGATAGTATCGATTTACAGGCGAAGAAAGAGATTGAAGAGGCTGAGGCGTTTGCAGAGGAGAGTCCCTATCCTGAACCGGGAGACGTTTTAAGAGGTGTGTATGCAACATCAATAGAGGAAGAGATGTCATGAAGGAAATTACCTATCTTGAAGCAATCAAAGAGGCATTGGATGAAGAGATGGCGCGTGACGCCGGCGTATTTATTTTGGGCGAGGACGTGGGGGTATACGGCGGTGCGTTTCGGGTAACAGAAGGTCTTTTCAATAAATATGGTGAATGGCGTGTTCTCGATACCCCGCTGTCAGAATCTGGTTTTACCGGTGCTGCCATTGGTGCAGCGCTTGTGGGAATGCGGCCTGTCGTAGAGATGCAGTTTGCCGATTTTATCTCCTGTGCATTTGATCAGCTGGTAAATGTAGCCGCAAAGAATCATTATCGTTGGGGGGGCGCTACTCCCATTGTTATACGAGCGCCATACGGAGGAAATATCCATGGCGGGGCATTTCATTCACAGTGTATTGAGGGATTCTTTTTTAATGTGCCAGGTCTAAAGATCGTTGCCCCTTCTACTGCATATGACGCAAAAGGTTTGCTAAAGGCATCCATACGTGATAACGATCCTGTTATCTATTGTGAACACAAATATCTTTACCGTCGCATTAAAGATTCTGTTCCTGAAGAAGATTACGTTGTTCCTATAGGAAAGGCGAGAACTGCCCTGGAGGGCAAGGATGTCTCGATTATCACATACGGGGCAATGATTCATACCGCGCTTGAAGCGGCACAGACGCTCAGACAAAATGGAATTTCCTGTGAAGTTATTGATTTGAGAACAATTTTACCGTTAGATAAAAAAGCAATCTTTGATACGGTAAAAAAAACAAACAAGGTCGCCGTACTGCATGAACAAACGAAGACGGGGGGGGTTGGGGCAGAAGTCTCTGCCTTAATTAACGAGTATTGCTTTGATTTTTTGGATGCGCCTATTATCCGCATTGCAGCCCTGGATACCCCGGTGCCTTACAGCGCACAGATGGAAGAGGCCTTCCTGCCTCAGACAAAGGATGTTATTTCTGCAGTAGAGAAATTAATGCGTTATTAATGAGAGGTGTTCTGTATGCCGGTGGATGTGATTATGCCGCAGATGGGAGAGAGTGTCGCAGAAGGGACTATTACCAGGTGGCTGGTGCACGAGGGAGACAGGATTGAGAAGGAACAACCCATCGTTGAAATCAGCACCGACAAGATTGATACCGAGATACCTGCGCCAACAAGCGGCATCGTGAAAAAGATTTATTATCCTGAAGGGAAGACCCTTCCGGTACAAACGGTGATTGCTCAAATTGAAGCTGTGGAAACAAGAGAAGGCGTGATTAGCGCTGTAGGGGCGAATGGCCGTTCGCCCCTGCCTGTAACTGCAAAAAAGGCTGAAGCCGTTACGGCGGTAAAAGAAATTGAAAGGGCAGACGAAAGAGAAAAACGATATTCACCTCTGGTGAGGAGATTGGCTAAAGAATATGCGGTAAATCTGGAAGAGATAAAGGGCTCGGGTGAAGGGGGGCGGGTTACGAAAAAAGATATTATGGATTACCTGTCTTCACGACCAGGTGCCGGCAGCGCTGTCCCGCCTGCGGAAACGGGACAAAAAATTTATGAGAAGGAAATATTTATTCCTCTAAGCCCAAAACGAAAAATTACCGCTGACAGGATGGTCCAAAGCAAACGGACCGCTGCCCATGTGACAACGGTGTTTGAAGTCGATATGACAAAGGTCGCAAAGTACCGTGATCTGAACAAGGACGGTATGACGCGAGAGGAGGAGATTCATCTTACGTATCTGCCGTTTATAACCTTGGCTACCGCACGCGCCCTCAAGGAACATCCTCTCATGAATGCCTCATGGAAAGAAGAAGGCATTGTTCAGAAGAACACGATCAATGTCGGGATTGCAGTATCCCTGGAAGATGGGTTAATCGTTCCGGTAATAAAGGATGCTGATAAAAAAGATCTTGTGCAATTAGCAAAGGATATTCAGGATATTGCCGGGCGTGCGCGCACAAAAAAGTTAAAACCCGAAGAGGTGCAGGAGGGGACGTTTACCATCACGAATTACGGCCTTAACGGAAGCCTGTTTGGCACACCCGTTATCTTACTGCCTCAGGTTGCAATCCTGGGTGTTGGGGCAGTCGTCAAAAGACCTGTTGTGGTAGACGATGCCATTGCGATCCGATCGATGATGTATCTCAGCCTTTCGTTTGATCATCGGGTTATGGATGGGGCCAATGCCGATGCGTTTCTTCGTACGATAAAAGAGAGATTGGAAAAATGGGAGGTTTCAGCCTATGGCGCGAAGCGGTCTTCTCCTCCAACTGGATACGGTGGAGTATGGTGATGCCTGGGAATTACAAAAGGCGCTGCTTGAAGCGAGAATTTCTGATACGATAGAAGATTGCCTTGTCTTGCTTCAGCATCCCCCTACTTTTACCTATGGACGCAGATATAAAGAGGGCGCTTTAATCTCAAACAGGGATTATTACGAAAAGAATGGTTTTGCCGTTTATAAAACTGACCGGGGTGGATTAGCCACCTATCATGGCCCAGGCCAGGCAGTTGGTTATTCCGTGATAAAAATGTCGGCGTATACGGGCGACTACTATCAATATCTCCGGATGCTTGAAGAGGTCATGATTAGGACATTGTCGGGCTTTGACATTGAAGCTGAGCGAAGAGAAGGATATACGGGTGTCTGGGTGAACGGAGAAAAGATTGGGTTTATTGGAGTTCGGATGGCATTGGGCTACACCATGCACGGATTCTCATTGAACGTGAACAATGATACATCTCCTTTTCGGCTCATTACTCCCTGTGGAATTCAGGGAATAAGGGTTGCTTCACTTCAGACGGTAGCCAAAAAAAACGTAAGTGTAAAAGCTGTTTACCGTGAGATTACAAAGTGCTATTCGGATGTGTTTCAGGTACAGATGACCGCAATCGGAATAAAGGCTATGATGCAGCGGTTAGGGGTTATAAACAATATGGTGAAGGTGTAACGAAAGAATATGATAGAGAAAAGTATTTTCGAAAAAGGCGTCAAAGAAGGGATCTTTGGCTCGATCAAGGACAGAGAGATAGACCATATAGAATATGACCGATGGATGGGGGGCCCGCGCGGTCCGGAGAAGATTATATTTAAGGATGGAAGCGCCGTAATATTCAAGTGTGATATCCGACATTACTGGATGGCTGATAATCCGGATACCGCAATCCGGGAAGCGATTGTTTATCAAATTGATAAGATTGTGGGTCTGGGACTTGTGCCTAAAACAATGGTGATTGATGATATGATTGGCAATGTGCAGTATGATGGCTCGGTTCAGGACTGGATTAAAAACGCCAAGGATGGGTATCAGATTGAGAGATTTACGGATGAAGAGAGGAAAGATTATGAACGATTGCGGGTCTTTGATTTTATCATCGGGAATAGCGACAGGCATTTAGGAAATGTGTTATTTACCGATGACGGAAGGGTGTACGCTATCGACCACAATGCATCCCTCATTATTAGCAGTGATGACGATATATTGTCTTTTCCGGATGCAGTCGTACTGTTTTTTAGTAAAAATGTCGTTCATGATATGCCACATATCGTTGAAATCATAGAAAAATTTCATGCGAATAAAGACAAAATCCTGGATTTAATCAATACCTACGTGCAGGATAACACTGAGATGGCAAAACTTATGGTAGAGTCGAGGATTAATTATTTGTATACTATGCTGAAAAAAGACAAGCCGTTTCCCAGAAAATATCGGGAGTGGCGGAATGCTTTGAATGAAGAAATCTCCTGTATTCTCAGGAGAAATAAGGGATAAAAGGATAACCCGGCAAGGTTTCGCCATGCCCTGTTTTCTCGCACGATTCATTTCTTCTTAATCTCCCGTCTGTCAATCTTTGATGTAAACTACCTCTAAAAAATAAGAATATACGATTGCCACGAAATGTGCCATGCGTCCCCCTTGGCTGAAAGTAAAGCTACCGTCAGGGAAAAATTTCACTGAGATAAAAAGCATTCTACGGGAAGAACAACTTCATACCGTATGTGAAGAGGCGCTATGTCCAAACATTGGCGAGTGTTTTGAACAGCGGACGGCGACCTTTTTAATACTGGGGGATATCTGCAGCAGACAATGCGGGTTTTGTGCGGTCAGGAAGGGACAGCCATCCGTAGCCGATGCAGGTGAACCACAGCGAATCGCGGCAGCCATTTTAAAGATGAAACTTACCTATGTCGTAATAACCTCCGTGACAAGAGACGACCTGTCTGATGGTGGCGCATCAGTTTACGCCGAGGTAATCGCCCTTATTCGGAAACATATCAAAGATTGTAAAGTCGAAGTTTTAATACCAGATTTTGCCGGATCATCAGCCGCATTGGAATCGGTAATTTATGCCCGTCCGGACGTAATAAATCACAACGTGGAAACAGTATCCCGCCTTTATTTGCAGGTAAGGCCGACGGCCAATTACCGGCGGTCCCTCAGGATATTGGAACAGATACACCAGAAAGATCCCTCATTAGGAATAAAATCAGGTTTTATGGTAGGATTGGGTGAGACTTGGGATGAAATACTTGGTGTTATGAGGGACATAAGGAATGCGCATTGTGATACGCTTACGATCGGACAATATTTGAGCCCGAGAGGCAACGCCCTGCCGATCCATCGCTATTATACACCGGACGAATTCGAAAGGCTCAGGTTGGAGGGGGAGCGAATGGGATTTCATCATGTAGCATCAGGGCCGCTGGTGCGGAGTTCCTATCACGCGAAGATGCAATTCAAGAATAGAGGAGGCGGAGATGGCACAATTTGAACATCTGCCCATTTCGCCTACGATGATTGTTTCAGCGAATACTTCAGCTTCGACTCTTCTATGCGTGCAGTTCGTTGAGGACAATTATCGATGATTTAATGCTTTGAATCCTTTTTTGTGAAATGGCAGGACGGTTGTGACTGCCTTCCTCGTGTGGCAGGAGTTTTCTCCTGCCCCTGAATTATAACCCTGTTAGGGTTTTAAACCCTGACGGGGTTATTTTTGTTTCTATTTTTGCTAAAAGTGTTAAAATCATCTTTGGAAATTCTTAACAATTTAGCTTTTTGAAAAATTCTCTCTATAGTATTACTGTATAAAAACTTCTTTTTTTTGTAAGTTTTTTCATAAGCCTCTTTCAGGAGGTACCGTTTTTTATGAGTGAAAGATTGCTTCGCTTCACTCGCAATGACAACGTGCAGTGTGCCATCAAAGTGCATAGTCACTGTCATTGCGAGGGCCTTTTCCGAAGCAATCTCCCCACTTTCATAAAGGAAATTTGGTTGCGGCTGTGCTGCGCTATGAATAATATTGTCTTGTAGGGGTAGGTTTTAAACCTGCCCCTACACGGTATGGTAAACATCGTCCTTATTGGGGTTTTTTGTAAAACTAAATTGTTACGAAAATTCTTAAAGGGAGGATAAAAAATGTGAAGGTGATCGTAATACCCCCCCCTCTCCTCTTTATAGAGTGAAGCTTAAAAACCGCTGCCAAAGGCAGCCTTATTAAATTATCTTGGTAAAGGCGCTTGTCCCGTACCTTAGTTGAGGGTTAAGAAAATAGCGATGGATATTGATGTCATAAAACAATTATTGGAAAATTATAAGATCGGGAAGGTGCCAATGCATGACGTCCTGGAAAAGATCCGGGAATTGCCTTACAAGGACATTGGCTTCGCCAAGGTGGACAGTCACCGCAAGATTCGCTGCGGTTTTCCTGAGGTTATTTTTTGCCTGGGGAAGACGCCTGAACAGGTGGTAAAGATTGCAGGGCATATCGTTGCCGGTGAGAATGACATGCTTGCGACCCGCGCAACCAGGGAAATGTACGAGGCTGTTTCCCGTGAGTTTCCGGAGGCCGTTTATCACGAACAGGCAAGAACGATTACGATACGAAAGACCCGCAGAAAACCCCACAAAGGGCTTATCCTGATTATAACGGCCGGCACCTCTGATATCCCCGTTGCCGAGGAGGCAAGGGTAACGGCTGAGATCATGGGCAATACTGTTCGGGTGTTGTATGACGTTGGGGTTGCGGGCATCCACCGGCTCATGAAAAATCATAGCGAATTGCTTAAGGCCAATGTAATCATTGTTGTGGCGGGTATGGAAGGCGCATTGGCAAGTGTGGTAGGCGGTCTGGTGGATTGCCCTGTCATCGGTGTGCCAACGAGTATCGGCTATGGCGCCAGCTTTTCCGGGATTACCCCGCTTTTATCTATGCTGAATAGTTGTGCCTCCGGTGTTTCCGTTGTGAATATTGACAATGGCTTTGGGGCTGCTTATGCCGCCTCGCTGATCAACCGGACAAAAAAATAAGATGCTGTACCACAGCGTACCCGGAGAAAGATATCCGGGATGTGCAGACAGCTGAATTTCCTTATTACTCAGTGCTTCCATTGATTTCTGTGGTAAAAATTACGGTGAGCGTATGGTCGAAGTAAAGGCATTGCCAGATATTTTTCCGAGAAAACCAGATAGCCACAAAGGAGACTACGGAAGAGTATTGGTACTGGCAGGTTCCTGTGGGATGACGGGCGCTGCCTGTCTTTGCAGCAGCGCCGCACTGCGCGCCGGGGCAGGGCTGGTAACCCTGGGTATCCCGGAGAGTCTGCAGGGAATTGTGGCATCCAAACTGACCTGCGTTATGACGCATCCCCTCCCGGAAACGCATCTGAAGACCTTGTCCGAGCTGGGTCGTCAGGATATCCTCGACTTTTCGCAACAGTTTGATGTCGTTGCCATTGGCCCCGGCCTGTCCCAATACCTGGAAACGAAACGCCTGGTCCTGTGGCTGCTGCAATCCCTGGATTGCCCTATCGTCCTGGATGCAGATGGTATCAATGCGCTTGCCGACAGTCCCGATGTATTACATCAGGTAAAAAAGCAGATTATCCTTACGCCGCATCCGGGAGAAATGGCGCGCCTTATGGGAGTATCCTCAACTCAGGAGATTCAGTCGAAACGGTTAGAAACATGCCGGATATTTCTCAGGGGAATGGATAGGGCAACCCTTGTGCTGAAAGGGCATCAGACCCTTGTTGTCAATGAAGAGAGGTTCTATGTAAATAAGACGGGTAATCCCGGCATGGCTACAGCCGGGGCGGGAGATGTCCTGGCCGGGATGATTGCAGCCTTCATTGGGCAAAAATACGCACCCTTTGAAGCAGCTCAGCTGGGGGTGTATATACACGGTTTGGCCGGAGATATTGCGGTGCGGGAGACGGGCGAAATGTCGCTGATTGCTACGGACATCCTGGATGCCTTGCCAAAGGCCTTCTTGGTTTACCGGAAAACAATGGGTCTGTAGTATTGCCATGAAGAATCTTTCTTTTTTGCGCGTTTTTTACCCTCCTTGTAATCTCCATCAGGAAAGCGGGATTCTGGAGGTTGTTACTCTTTCGACGGAGAGGGTCTGGTTGCGTCTCTATCGCATGGTGAAGAAATTATGTATGTGTGTAATGCTCCTGTGGGTTTCCGCTTCTTTGCATGCAGGAGATTATGTCTCTTATGTTCCGCAAGGTAGTGTCGAAGAACGCTTGAGGGAGGGGATTGCATATGCACAACAAGGAATCAATCTCTGTATTCACGATTTTGCTGCTACGGACGTCGAACAGGAGTTAGTTGCTGCAAGAGACCGGGGTGTTCGGGTGCGTATCGTAATTTTGGAACAACTCCCTGGCAGGGAAAGTGGTTTGCTGACAGAAACCTTAATCAGGCGAGGATTTGATATCCGGGTACACAGGACGCCAACCGGCAATGACCCGGTGGAGGATTTTATTGTATTAGACGACCGGGTGCTGATAACCGGGGCGTACAATTGGCTTGCTTACCGGAACCGGAACATTGGCAACGAAGTCCAGTTTTATTATGATCCGGAGAGAATCAGCAGGCACGGGAATACCTTTTGTCGTCTGTTTGCCGAGGGAGATCCCATCTCTTATGACGACAGCCAACTGAAGGTTGTTGCCACGAAAAATTCCCCGGCGTCTCCCAGGCTTTCTGATAATCCGAAAGGGGGGCAACCTATTTTGCACCACGGTATGAATAAGGGAACAATGACCCCCGTGAGCACTCCGGAAACTGTCGCGGCAGCGCCGGCAAAAGATTCGCTGGATATTTCTTTTGAGGATCTGGACAGACAATTTGGGAAACGCAGTACATTATCGCGCGCTGAAAAAAAGAAATTGTGGAAAAATTTTAAAGGTAAATATGTGCGATGGCAGGGGGTTGTCGTGTATAAGGGGATGGGGCGGGTAGACTGGAACCGTGTTGGAGTAAGCCGTCAGGACGGTAAGAAGGCAGAAGTGGAGATCCTCTTTGACTGGAGGATGTTTGACGAGGTAGTAAGTATAAAGATAGGAAATACGATTACCTATAGCGGTAAATTGGTATCTCGTGCAGGGATCGACGCCCCGTATCGTTTAGAAGATGGGGATATAGAGTAGGAGGGGAGAAGCGGCGCATGAAGAAGATCGTGGCAATTGTAAGAGAGGATCGGTTTACCATGGTGAAGGACGCCTTATTGGATATCGGATATCCGGGTATGACGGTAACCGAGGTCAAAGGACATGGACATCAAAAGGGCATTACCGAGCAGTGGCGTGGAAGAACGTATAAAACGGATCTCTTGAAGAAAATACAGATGGAGATGGTGGTGGCGGACAGGGACGTTGACACTATCGTGCAATGTATTGCAAAAGAGGCCAAAACAGGGAATATTGGGGACGGGAAGATCTTCATTTCCTCTGTCGATGATGTTGTTCGCGTTCGTACCGGGGAGAGGGGAGAAACCGCCATCTAAACGTAGAGAACTATCAAAGGCGTGGTTGTAGAGCGACGAGCCTCGTCGCCCTACATTGAGAAGGTCGCCAAAGGTCTCATGAAACGGCGGGTTCTTGTACTGCCGGAAAGGTTACCCATGACAATGAATCTTCAACTGAGAGATGGTTCGAGTATTGTAGTTATTGGCGGCGGTCCGGCGGGGAGTTTCTTTGCCCATTTTGTCCTGGAACTTGCAAAGCAACACGGGCTCCGCGTTCACATAACCATTCTTGATGGCAGAAACTTTATTCAAAAGGGTCCCGTTGGCTGCAACATGTGCGCGGGCGTTCTGTCTGAGACCCTCCTTGATAAAATGGAAGGCCAGAAGATCATCCTTCCCAGAATGCGGGTCCAGCAGGAAATTAACGGCTACTACTTTCAAACGCGGGAACGCGGCATCCAGCTTCGCCATCCAAAACCCGGACATAAACCGAGGATAATTACCGTTTTTCGCGGGAATGGCCCCCGATTTTCATCGGAAACGACCAATATCAGTTTTGACGATTTTTTACTGAAGCAGGTTACCGCTCAGGGTGCAAAGCTTATTGGGGCGGTCGTGGAAGAGATCGAACTGCCGAAAGATCCGCAGGATTTTGTAAATATTGTCTATAAAGAGGCGGATGTCAGGAAAAAGATGTCGGCCGATCTCATCGTCGGCGCATTTGGGCTGAACACCGCTCTTATTAAGCGGATTGTGGGGAAAGAATTCGGCTATCGGGAACCGAAATCGGCGCGGACGTGCAATGCGGAAATCCACTTGGGAAGTTCTTTTATTCAGGAACGTTTTCATCATACGATTTACGCATTCGCCCTGGGAATAAAACAGATTAAATTCGCCGCTTTTATACCCAAGGGGGACTATGTCACAATTTCTCTCATCGGAAAAGATGATATGTCGAAGGCACATCTGGTTGAATTCATGAGACACCCCAGGGTACGCGAACTTCTCCCTGAAGGGTGGTCGCTGCCCAGAGACCTCTGTATCTGTTTTCCCAAAATACCCGTTACCCATGCTGACCATCCCTACACAAACCGGTTTGTAATCATTGGCGACGCGAGTATTTCCCGTACCTACAAAAACGGCATTGAATCTGCCTTTGATACGGCGCAATTAGCCGCCCGCACGATCTTCGAACGGGGCATTTCTGCGGATCATTTTAAAAAGGGGTATTATCGGCCAGCCTTAAAACTTCTGGCACAGGACAATTTTTTTGGCAATCTCCTGTTCCGCATCCATGAGCATACCACGTCCAGGAAACATCTGGTAAACGTGCAAATTGACCTCCTGACGAATCAGCAGCATGCATGGGAATCGATCCAGATTAACCATATCCTTTGGGATATGGTTACCGGCAATGCAAGCTATAAAGAGATATTTTCCAGGGCTATTGACGTGCGCTTGCACCTTGCCATGTTTCCGCACATAGTGCGCGCGGCGGTGAGGCAGGGATATGATTATTTCCGGCATCCTATACTCTCCTGGCGTATGAAAAGACAAAAACATCTCCCGGCAGGATATCTGGGTCCCCTGAAGGAGGGTCAGACCGTTGCAATAATCGGCGGAGGCCCTGCCGGCGCCAGTTGCGCAATCGCCCTGAAAAATCTTGCAAAGAAACGCAATATGAACCTGAATGTTATTATTTATGAATACAAGGACTTTGAAGGGGGGATTGACCACAATGAATGCGCCGGCGTGCTCTCACAACCCATCGAACATATTCTTGCGGATAACCTGGGCGTCCCTTTCCCCTGGCACCTCGTGAAACGGGAAGTTCCTGGCTATTATCTTCATACCAGCGGCCATGTCATGAAACTCGATGGAGAAGGAGAGGTTTCTTATGCGCTCCGGCGGGTACAGTTTGACGCCTATCTCTTACAAAAGGCAAAAGAAGCCGGAGCCACAGTCATCAGCAGCAAGGTCACCGATATTGAAATTGCAAACGATATCGTTACGGTATACAGTGAAACAAAACACGTGCGGGCCGATGCCGTTGTCGGGGCATTTGGCCTTGAAGAAGACACCCACAGGATATTTGAGCGTGAAACACCCTATCGGTCGCCCAAACATTTATTAACCTTGCTTACCAAATTTCACCCGAAGGGGGAGCATCACAGCTTGGAAGAGACGGATGGATATATCCACGCCTTTCTGCCGCCCATAAAAGGCATAGAGTTTGGCGCAATAACCCCCAAGGCAGATCATTATACCATCAACATTGCCGGCGCAAAGATTTCCTCCCGGTCGATGGACGAGTTTTTACGCCTGACGGATGTTCAGGAAATACTTCCCAAAAATTTCAATGAATCGCAGAAGAATCTCGACTATCATCGTGGTTGTTTTCCCATAAAACCTGCCAAACATCTCTTTGGCGACAGATATGTTACCATTGGAGACGCGGCAGGGCTTATTCGCCCGTTCAAAGGCAAAGGGGTTAATTCCGCCTGTTTGATGGGTATCAGAGCGGCGGAGGTCATGATGGACGTGGGAATCTCCAGGCAGGCATTTCGGATCTATCTCAAGAGCTTTCGCGAGGTCATAAGGGACCTTCCCTATGCGCATACCGCGAGGAGGCTGGTAATCTGGGGCGCTTATTATGGTTTTCTGACGCCAGTTATCCGGATTGCACATACTGAACCGGCCTTGAGAAAGGCGTTATTCGACAGCGTGTCAGGGAAAAAACCATACCGTGAGATTATATGCGACACGATCAGCGTATCGGTTATCCGCAAAATATCCGTAACAATGATGTCCTGGCTGGCAAAGGCGCTTCTTGCTCTCCATTGAGTGCGTTCTTTCGGTAATGATATCTCTGTATCAGGCAAGGTGCCGGGGGGGGCGGATGTTGCTGGTCCAGAGCAAACGCTGAAAAAAGGTCGTCATTGCGAGGGCGCCAGCCCGAAGCAATCCCTATGATGGGACGAAGGAAGTCCCCTCTCGGGAGGAGATTCAGGGGTGGGTTTGACCTTATCATAAAAAGTCACGGACGACACAATCTAACGTTAAGGAATTTTAAACACTCATCCATAACCCCCTCCCGTTTACTGAGGAAAACAGGAGGGTAAGCTTCCGAAGACTTGATTTGTTATTGATGCCCCTGCGAACTCAGAATGAATGGGCCGGCAATATTTACCGCGGCATAAAGGCCCCTCTCCTGCCTTAATTTGACAAGCCATGTTCGTTGAACGTCCACAAGCGCCTGCGGGGCATTGTTGCTTTTTTGAAACGCATGGTAAAAATCGACCATGATCTCTGGGGTAATCTCGTCGGTCACCGGCCAGAGGGTCATCATCAGGTGTTGCGCCCCTGCCTGAATGAATCCCCTGCGCAAACCCAAAACCCCTTCACCAGACCGGGATTCACCCACACCCGTATCACAGGCGGATAATACCACCAATTGGGTCTCTCCGAGTTTCAAGCCGCCAACCTCTTCTGCGGTAACGATACCGTCATTGCCGGTGTCCGGCATATCGCCCCGTTTCCAGGCATCCAGCGTATCCTGGGCGCCGGCAAGGGCAAAACCACTCCGGTGCATCGGATTCTGCAAAATAACCCGTCTCTGTTCCTCCCCACCCATTACCCCGAAACCCTCCCTCCTCTCTCCGCCTTCTTTTTTATCCTCTGACAGGAAAAATCCGTGCGTTGCCAGGTGCAGAATGCGGGGCGAACGGGTTGCGTACAGTTGTGCCTCGGTCGCCTTGTGTTTCTCAAAAACCGCAATTGGCCACTTCCATTTCCTGGCCCGTGCCTGTAAGAAGGCGCGTTCCTTTGCAGTGCCAGGAAGCGGTTCCAAACGGATCGTTTGCAGGTCCCTCATCTCCAGCGACCGCAAGGCAACCCGGACGGTAGAAGTGCCGCCGGAGGCAATGATGCCCTTTCCTGCAAAAACGGGGTTGGTAAACATCGTCATCTGGTCAACCGGTGATGGTGCTGTCTCCCGTAACAGATCGCGGCCACTGGCAACATAGCGTATGCCATACCTTTGGCCAAGAAACTGGTCATCAGGGGTCAACAGGGTGGCAAAGGAGATAAAGTTCAATGCACCGTCAGGACTGATAATAATGTCCCTCGTGCCTTCTGGTAAAGATGGCTCAACAGGCGCCCAGACCTGCCGGTACAAGGACCCAAGGAGCGCCGCAAAGAACTTCTCATCGGTCTTATTACGCACCTGTCGCTGATAGAGCCCGATCATCTTGTCAATATCTTGTGCCTTCCCCAGGATAACCCACCTTGGCTCCCCCGTTGGTGGGATAATTACTGCACCATACCTGCCTTCCCATGTATTCTTTCCAAGGTAATGATCGTAATGCAGGAACTCCAGCATCACAGCATGCTCAGGTATGGCTTTTTGCACCTGCTCAACGGTCAAGCTTAATGCCCGGCGTGCACGTCCCAGCCCCGCCACATGTCGTGCCAAGTCGCCTTCAAGCTGTTCAGCCTCCCGTGATAGCTGTTCCCGTTCTGCCGCACGTTTTTTAAGTGCCTGTTCGCTTACATCTTTTGGTATCTCCAGGAGTAATTGCGTTAATCGCTGTTTCCTGCTGCGAATCTGCTCAATCATAGCCCGATGCTCAGGGTCTTCACTCGTTTCGGCCACAAGGCGGTCTTCCAGGAGGGAATCGAGGACAATTCCCTTATAGCGAAGTATGGCTAGGGCAATGTCAGGGGCGCTACCCATGGAGGCAAACAAGGAGTATGGGTTAAGTGTCTCCTGATAGGAAAGGCGTTGCTGTTCTGAGGTGAAGGAAAGGATATTGTTCAGCGTCTTTAATTGCGCTTTTTGAGCCTTCCTGGCTATATCCAGTGCGCTCTGCTTTTTGTTTAGGTCAAAAAAGAGCCATTTGAGGTTGTTGAGGTTTTTTGCCGTTTGCGGGTGATCCGGCCCCAGCGCCTTCTCACAAATCTTCAGGGCACGTTGGTAGAGGGGTTCTGCCTTAGCATAATCACCCATATTAGAGTAAAGCGCTGCCAAGTTGTTGAGACTCACTGCTGTTTGCGGATGATCAGGCCCTAGTTCCTTCTCACGGATCTTTAGGGCACGCAGGTAGCAGGGCTTGACCCTGGCATAATCATTCATTCTGTGGTAAAAGCCTGCTAGATTGTTGAGGCTCGTTGCCGTTTGCGGGTGATCAGGCCCTAGTGCCTTCTCACAAATCTTCAGGGTACGCAGGTAGAGAGGTTCTGCTTTGGCATAATCACCCATATCATCGTAAAGTGCTGCCAGGTTGTTAAGGCTCGCTGCCGTTTGTTGGTGATCCGGCCCCAGCGTCTTCTCAAAAATCTTAAGGGCACGCTGGCAGTGGGGTTCTGCCTTTGTATAATCACCCATCTTATAGTAAAGCACTGCCAGGTTGTTGAGGCTTTCTGCCGTATCCGGATGATCCTGCCCCAGTGCCTCCTCACGAATCTTCATGGCACGCAGATGAAGCGGCTCGGCCTTCGTATAATCGCCCATGCTTCGGTAAAGCTCTGCCAGGTTGTTGAGGCTCAGTGCCGTATGCGGGTGAACCGGCCCTAGTACCTTCTCACGAATCTTCAAGGCACGCAGGTAGAGAGCCTCGGCCCTGGTATAATCACCTATGTTATAGTAAAGCGTTGCCAGGTTGTTAATGCCCTCTGCCGTATCCGCATGATTGAGACCGAATTTGTCTTCCGTTAATTCCAGAAGTTTTTCTGCAATGGGTATGGCCTCCTCGTATTTCCCTGCCTGATAGAGCCTTGTAGCCTGCTCATCGAGAACTTTGAGGTCCTGGTTTTCCTGGGCATAAACACTGTGTGCGCTTACTTGAAAATAGATACACAGCGCTATGAATATGAGTGGTATTACCGGGTGAATTCCTGGTTTTATTACACGGGAAAAGGTATCAATCCCTGATTTCATAAGGCATCCTCCTGTTTCTCACACAAAGACACTGAGACACAAAGATTTATGGATGTATTTTACCGCAGAGGCGCAAAGAACGCGAGGAGAAGAATTTAAAGTTTTTCTCTGCGTCCACAGCGTACTCTGCGGTGAACTATGTTTTTCTTTGCGGCTTCGTCTGTCTGTGCGTTGCACGCAGACAGGTGTCTTTGTGTGATTACCCCTCTTATTTATAAAAAAATCTTTTTGGTTGAGGTTGTATCGCAGTATGCTATTTCTTAAGCTGGTTCAGGCTTGCGGCCTGAACCGAAACCGTTTGGAATTATCAAGAATCTTTAGATGTTGTCTTATTTTTAGCCCTGTTCAAAACGTCGTGGTTCAATCTGCAAGATTGAACCGGCCCTTGCGCTTTTTTACGACTCGTTGGTCGGTTCAATCGTCCACGATTGAACCAAAATGTTTGGCAGGATTTCACATTATTGCATGGGTTCATGCCCAGGCGTACCATGTAAAACGTCTGGTTCAATCTGCAAGATTAAACCAGCCTTTGTGCTTTTTCACAACCCCCTTCACCCCCTTTATTAAGGGGGACTTGTCGGAATTCCCCTTAACAAAGGGGGTGAAGGGGGTTGTTTCCCTTTGCTGAGAGAGCGTTGGTACAGCTATAATGCTAACGTTAGCTGGTAGGGAGGAGGCGAATCGCCTCCAACCCCCAATCGTCGCCAGATACTTTGGACAACGTGACAAAGTATCCTCTTAAACCATACGGCTTTCCCGTAGTTAGCGACCCCATAGTGTTGCTCTGGAGCAGAGAAAAGTAAACTATCATGCCTTTGCACGTGCCTTAAGAAATTCTCTTTCAAATGAGAGTAACCCCATCTTAAAGAATCGGTGTACC